>VOFC01003640.1_pt1 | contig 32747 bp, 47 predicted proteins | sample 5384161 | NCBI WGS metagenome assembly VOFC01 (sample SAMN12384722, study PRJNA508395) | human gut metagenome | isolation source: healthy gut B | host: Homo sapiens
GAATGGCGCAGACTTGCCAAACAGATGGAAGCCATCGGCATCCTGACCGAGGTGGATATGGCTGCGCTTCGCTGGTTACTGTCAAGCCTATGCCCGATGGAAAGAGGCAGAGGAATTCATTACCCAACATGGCACCATCGTCAAGACCCCGTCCGGGTACTGGCAGCAGGTGCCGCAGGTATCTATCGCCCAGACTTATCTGAAGATCATGAACAAGTTCGCAGAGCAGTTCGGCCTGACCCCGTCCTCCCGAAGCCGGATCATTGCTTCGGACGGCGGTTCTGCGGATGCAGCCGATGAGATGGAGAACCTGCTGGGAGGAGGTGGAAGCTGATGGCAGAGTGCAGACCAAAAAACTATCCGAAACTGAAGGACTACAAACCCAGTCGGTTCATGCTTCCGACCTGCCATTACGATGCCGCAAAAGCAGATCGGGCAGTAACCTTTATTGAGAACCTCCGACACACCAAAGGCAAGTGGGCGGGCAAACGGTTCTGGCTGCTTCCTTGGCAGGAGCAGATCATCCGGGATGTGTTCGGCATCGTGGGCGAAAAAAGAAAAATCGTCAGTTTCGCACGGCTTATGTCGAAATCGGCAAGAAGAACGGCAAATCCGAACTTGCCGCTGCGGTGGCTCTGTATCTGCTTTTTTGCCGATAACGAGCCATCTGCCGAAGTCTATGGTGCTGCAGCTGATCGCCAGCAGGCATCCATCGTCTTTGATGTTGCCCATCAGATGGTACAGATGACCCCAGCACTTTTGAAACGGTGCAAGATCATGGCAGCAACGAAGCGTATCGTGAACTACGGCAATGCAGGATTCTACCAAGTCCTGTCTGCCGAAGTTGGCACGAAGCACGGTTTGAACGTGTCGGGTCTGGTGCTGGACGAGGTTCATGCCCAGCCAAACCGAAAGCTCTACGATGTCCTTACCAAAGGTTCCGGTGATGCCCGTGAGCAGCCGTTGTTCTTCCTGATCACCACGGCCGGCACGGACAAAGAGAGCATCTGCTACGAGCTCCACATGAAGGCACTTGATCTGTTGGCTGGACGCAAGATCGACCACACTTTCTACCCCGTGGTCTACGGTTTAACCGATGAGGATGACTGGCACGATGAAGCCAACTGGTATAAGGCAAATCCCTCATTGGGGCAGACCATTCAGATCCAGCGTGTCCGGGATGCGTACCAGGAAGCACTGGACAACCCGGCAGAGGAGAACGTGTTCAAGCAGCTCCGTCTGAACATGTGGGTGTCCTCGCTGACCCGGTTCATCCCGGAACACATCTACAACCTCGGCAACCAACCTATTGATATGGAAGCCCTCAAAGGCCGTGACTGTTATGGCGGACTGGACTTGTCCAGCACCGGAGATATCACGGCTTTTGTGCTGATGTTTCCGCCCAGAGTACCAGAGGAGAAATACATCATGCTCCCGTTCTTCTGGATTCCGCGGTCTGCCAGAAATGGAGAAACAGTAAAAAGACAAAAGAAAAAAGAGTCCGACGCATCAGGCTCTTTCAAGGTGTTGTCCGAAGACGACCACCGCAATTCATAGCTATAATATACCCCACCGGATAAAATTATGCAAGAGGTTTTAAGATTGGCTGATAAAATTTTGAAAAAGAAAGAGGGAATATTTTATGGGATTCTGGGAATGGATGGGGTTTGAGAACCCAAGGGACTCTCCCAAAACAGAACAGCCTGAGAAAAAGAAGGTCTGCCGGAGGTAACGGATAATGTCCGCGATTCCGGGCAGACCTTTGTGTTTGACGTTCCAATGCCGGGGAGCAGGTGGATGAGAAAGCCGCCATGCAGATCCCGACTGTGTATGCCTGTGTCCGTCTGCTGGCGGAGTCCATTGCGGCACTGCCGCTGCATCTGTACCGGGTGACGGACGATAACGGAAACAAAGAAAAGGCGAGGGATCATCCGCTGTACAAGATTTTGTACCGCCAGCCCAACCCGGAGATGACATCCTTTGTATTCTGGGAAACGCTGATGACTCACCTGCTCCTCTGGGGCAACGCCTACGCACAGATCGTCCGGGATGGCAAGAACACGGTGCTGGGGCTGTATCCTCTTTTTGCCGGAAAATGTCGAAGTCGACCGAGATGAAAGAGGCGAGCTCTACTATATCTACCACGCATACACGGACGAAGTTCCGGGAGAGCAGAACAAGGATATCTACTTCCGCCGGGACGAGATCTTCCATGTGCCGGGTCTGGGCTTCAATGGTCTGATCGGTTTCTCACCGATTGCCATGATGAAGAACAGCCTCGGCACTTCCATTGCGGTAGACAAATACGGTTCCTCTTTCTTCAAGAACGGCGCTCAGCCCAGTGGTGTGCTGGAGCATCCCGGCGTTGTGAAAGACCCGAACCGTATCCGGGATAGCTGGGAAGCGGCTTATGGCGGTGCAGCCAATGCCCATCGTGTGGCTGTGCTGGAAGAGGGTATGGCCTACAAACCGATTTCCCTGCCGCCGGAGGACAGTCAGTTTCTTGAAACGAAGCAGTTTTCCGTGACGGAGATCTGCCGCATCTTCCGTGTGCCGCCGCATCTGGTAGCCGATTTGTCAAGGGCGACCTTCTCCAACATTGAATACCAGTCGCTGAATTGTGATGCACTCCCTGACCCCGTGGCTCGTCCGCATCGAGCAGGGCATCATCAAGGATCTGCTGCTGGAAGAGGAGCAGGATATCTACTTCCCAAAATTCAATGTGGATGGTCTGCTCCGTGGCGACTACCAGAGCCGGATGAACGGCTATGCGACCGGCATCAGCAACGGCTTCCTCTCTCCGAATGATGTGCATCGTCTGGAGAACATGGATCTCATCCCGGCAGAGGAGGGCGGAGATGACTACTACCTGAACGGCGGCTATGTGAAGCTGAAAGATGCAGGGGTGGCGCAGCAGAATAAAGCTGCCGCAGTCCAGCAGAATCAGCCCAAGCAGACACAGCCGGAGGAACAAGACCCGGAAGAAGAACCTGACAGCGATAACCGGCTGAGTGAGAGTAAGCCACGGAAAAATGGAAGGAGAACCCGATGAAGAAATTCTGGAACTGGATCAAAAACAGTGACGATACCAGAATCCTCCGGCTGGAAGGTCCCATCGATGAGGAATCATTCTGGGGCGATGAGATCACGCCGCAGATGTTCCGGGATGAGCTGGAATCCGGCGAGGGGATGTGACCGTCTGGATCAACTCTCCGGGCGGCAATGTGTTCGCCGCTGCCGAGATCTATACCATGCTTAAGGACTACAAGGGTAGCATCACGGTCAAGATCGATGCAATGGTCAGCATTGACCCGGCAGAGTAAGAAACACGATATACGGCAGGGCTTCGGCTCTGCCAATTTTACATGAAATTTTGGAGGATTACGATTATGGCAGTTACGAAGAAAATCGAGATCGATGGCAAGGAAGTCACTTTTAAGGCAAGTGCCGCCGTGCCGCGCCTGTACCGCATCAAGTTTGGCCGGGACATCTATAAGGACCTGCGCTCTCTGGAAAAGAGCGTGGGGGAGAACGATGAGGACAATTCCAACCTCGACCTGTTCAGTCTGGAGATGTTCGAGGATCTGGCATGGCTGATGGCCCGTCATGCGGACCCTGCAAATGTGCCGGACAGCCCGGAGGAGTTTCTGGACCAGTTCAACACCTTCTCCATCTACCAGATCCTGCCCCAGCTGATCGAACTGTGGGGTCTGAACGTGCAGACGGAGGTGGAATCCAGAAAAAACCTCGCAAAAGTGAGCGGGAAATGACCACCCCGCTCTTTCTGCTGCGCTGTGTACAGCTCGGTATCAGCATCGCCGACCTCGACCTGCTGACCATCGGGTTGGTCAATGATATGTTCACGGAGCGGCAGAACGACGACTATCCGTACAAAGAGCTGGCATCTCAACATGACATGGATGTCTTTTAACAGAATAAAGCTCGACTTCCGTGCTTATTTCGATTACAATATAAGCACGGAAGGATGGTGATTCTGTGGATGAGATGACAAGATTGGTTCAAAATTATGATTATATTACACCGAAAATTGCGGAAAAATCTGGAATTTCAAAATTTAAGTTTTACAAATATGTCCGAGAGAACGGATTGGAGCCGGTCCGCCGTGGCGTTTATTCTACGGGAGCGGATTGGGTCGATGAGTTGTATGTGCTTCATAAGAGATGCCCGAATGCTGTTTTTTCACATGATGAGGCCTTTTATTATCATGGTCTGACAGACAGAGAACCGTTTGTCCACACACTTACCATATACAGCGGTTACAATGCACATCGGCTTACAGCGGATGGAAGTTGTAAAGTATATACGGTAAAACGGGAATTATTGGATGTCGGAAAGATTATTGTGAAAGACAATGACGGGAATATGATTCCAATGTATGACTTGGAACGAACGATTTGTGATCTGATGAGAAGCCGGAGCAGTATTGAAGCACAGGATTTCAATTCCGTTCTGAAGACATATGTTTCCAGAAGAGACAAGGACCTAAATCGACTCATGGAATATGCAAAGCTGTTTCGGGTTGATAATGTGATCCGCAAATATATGGAGGTGTTATTGTAAAATACAACTGATGCCAGAATGACGATTATCCGTAGAAAGAGCTGGCCTCTCAATATGATATGGACGTCTTCTGATGGAAAATTGTAAAATTTAGCACCAAATAAGATGTTGAATTTGGCACAGTTAAGCGGTATAATAAAGACAGAAACCAAGAAAGGGGGCTTTATTATGCCGAACATCAAACCGATTTCTGATTTGAGAAATTATGCGACTGTTCTCGAAACCGTTCAGGTTGGAAAGCCTTTATATCTGACTAAAAATGGGCGTGGCTGCTATACAGTCATGAACATTGATGAGCAGGAAGAGCAGAGAGAAAAGGCAGAAAAGTATGATCGGATGCAGGCACAGCTTCGCCTGATGAGCTGGCTGAGGGCAGAAGATCAGGAGAGGAAGAAGGCTGGATTTCTTCAGAAGATGTAAGAAGCCACTTCAGGGCCCGTGCGAATGCAAAGTAAAATCGACTATTCTCCGAGAGCATTAAAGGATCTTGATGAGATATGGGATTATATCGAGTTTGAACTCTGTAATCCAAGTGCTGCTCAGAATACCGTAGATGGCATCATGGATAAAGTAGATGGGATTGCTTCTTTTCCAGAGTCTGGTGCAAAGCTGGTATTTGAAAACGGACTTGATAGTGGGTACCGCTATGTTGTGTTCAAGAACTATCTTGCCTTTTACCGCGTAAGACCAAATAATGTAGTCTATGTTGACCGTGTGATTTATGGCGGCAGAGATTACATGCGAATCCTTTTCCCGGAATCATAATTTAACAGTGAACCCCGTTGGAGAAATCTGACGGGGTATTTTTATACCCATTTTAGCCTGTCTGCCCTGTGCAGATGGGCTTTTCTTATGCCCAAAAGGAGGTGGTCATCCACATGGCATCCAGAATCCAGGGCATCACCGTTGAGATCGGCGGCGATACCACAAAGCTCTCCAAAGCACTGGAAAGTGTAAACAAGTCAATCAAGGGGACGCAGTCCGGACTGAAGGATGTCAATAAACTCCTGAAACTGGACCCATCTAATACAGAATTGGTTGTCCAGAAGCAGAAGATGCTCAAGGATGCCATTGAAGCCACCAAGGAAAAGCTGGCAACTCTGAAAACTGCCGCACAGCAGGCCAATGAGCAGCTTGCCAATGGTGAGATCACCCAGCAGCAGTACGATGCCCTCCAGCGTGAGATTGTGGAGACCGAACAGAATCTGCGGTCTTTACAAGACCAAGCGGCGACCACGAATGCGACCCTTGCCAAGATCGATGAAGCCGGAAAAAAGCTCCAGAACATTGGATCTTCTGTGGAGAATGTCGGTAAGAAGTTCCTGCCGGTGACTGCCGCTGTAACGGGTCTTGGCACTGCCGCAGTGAAGACCGCAGCCGACTTCGATTCCGAGATGAGTAAGGTCTCTGCCATTTCCGGTGCGACAGGGGATGACTTCGACCAGCTTCGTGCAAAAGCCCGTGAAATGGGTGCAAAGACAAAGTTCTCCGCATCCGAGGCGGCCTCGGCGATGGAGTACATGGCCATGGCCGGATGGAAAACGGGGGATATGCTGAACGGTATCGAAGGGCATCATGAACCTCGCGGCGGCATCCGGTGAAGACCTCGCTACGACTTCGGATATCGTCACCGATGCCCTCACAGCTTTTGGTTTGTCTGCGGCGGATTCCGGGCATTTTGCAGATATCCTTGCAGCCGCTTCCTCCAATGCGAACACCAATGTCAGCATGATGGGCGAGACGTTCAAGTATTGTGCGCCTATCGCCGGTGCGCTTGGGTTCTCGGCAGAGGATACCGCAGAAGCCATCGGTCTGATGGCAAACAGTGGTATCAAGGCTTCTCAGGCCGGTACGTCCCTTCGTACCATCATGAACAACCTTTCCGGTGAAGTGACCTTTGTGGGCAAGAACATCGGTGAGGTCACGATTGCGACCAGCAACGCGGATGGCAGCATGAGAAGCCTGAACGACATCCTTGCGGACTGCCGTGTGGCATTTTCTGGGCTGTCGGAATCTGAGAAGGCCGCCAACGCAGAGGCACTGGTCGGCAAGAATGCCATGTCCGGCTTCCTTGCCCTGATGAATTCCAGCGAGACGGACATCAACAAATTGCGTGGTGCCATTGAAAACTGTGACGGCGCATCCGAGAGCATGGCAGAAACCATGCAGGACAATTTAAATGGTCAGCTCACCATCCTGAAATCTCAGATGGAGGAGCTGGCTATTTCTTTTGGCGATATCCTGATGCCTACCATCCGCAAGATCGTATCTGCCGTGCAGCAGTTCGTGGATAAGCTCAACAGCATGGATGAAAGTACCAGGGAAACGATCATCAAGATCGGACTCCTGGCAGCATCCATTGGCCGCTGCTCATTGTGCTTGGTAAGACCATATCGACCATCGGCACAGCGATGCGGGGTTTCAGTTCTCTTGCAAAGGGTGTCCGGCTTCTCATCACCCATGTGGGCAGTGCCAGCGGTGTGTTCAGCAAGCTGGGTGTGGTTCTGGGTGGTCTGTCCGGGCCGGTCGTAGCCGTGGTGGCGGTCATCGGTACGCTGGTGGCAGCGTTCATGAATCTCTGGAACACCAATGAAGAGTTCCGTACTGCCATTACCGGCATCTGGAACGACATTGTTTCCAAGGTGAAAGGCTTCTGCGACCAGCTGACACAGCGGATCAACGGGCTGGGCTTTGATTTTAAGGATGTCACCGAGGTACTGAAAGCAGTCTGGGATGGCTTCTGTCAGGTGCTTGCACCGCTGTTTGAGGGAGCATTCCAGAATATTTCGACCATCCTCGGCGTCGTTCTGGATACCTTACTGGGTCTGTTCGATGTCTTTTCCAATGTGTTCTCCGGCAACTGGAGTGGCGCATGGGAAGCGGTAAAGGGTATCTTCTCCAGTATCTGGGATGGCGTGAAGTCATATTCTCCACGACTCTTACTGCTCTGAAGAGCGCACTGGATGTGTTTCTTGGGCTGTTCGGTACGGACTGGCAGACGGTCTGGGGCAGTATCAAGAGCTTCTTTGAGACCGTGTGGAGCGGAATCAGCAGCTTCTTTTCAAACACAGTTTCTGCTATCCAGAGTGTGGCAACGACTGTAGTTCACTGCAGTTTAGCTTTTTACGACTGTCCTTACGAGTATCCAGACGACCTTCAGCACCATCTGGACGGCCATTTCCACAGCCGTTTCTTCTGTGATGAATACGATCCATACCACGGTGACAACCGTGTGGACGGCGATCTCGACTGCGATTTCTACGGTCATGAACACCATCAGCACGACGATCACTTCGGTGTGGAATGGCATCTACAACACCATGAAACCTCTGTTGGATGCGTTCAAATATCTGTTTGAAACCACCTGGCAGGCAATTCAGATCCTGATCGGTGCAGCACTGACTGCGATCCAGACGAAGATCACTTCCATCTGGAACGCCATCGTCGCCTTTGTGACTCCGATCCTGACTGGATTGCAGACGACTTTCTCTACGGTTTGGTCCGCAATCCAGACAGCCATCTCTACGGTGCTAACTGCAATCCAGACCGCGGTGACAACTGTATGGAACGCTATTGTATCCTTCCTGTCTCCGCTGCTGACTGGCATCCAGACTAGGATGAGCACGGCATGGAATGCAATCAAGACAGTTATCTCGACTGTCCTTTCTGCGATCCAGTCCACGGTTTCTTCCATCTGGAGAGCCATCAGCAGCAAGATCTCTGGTGTGGTAAATGGTATCAAATCGGTGGTTTCTTCCGGCTGGAATGCTATGAAGTCTACGGTTTCGTCCCTCAGTAACAGCATCAAGAGCGCGGCGACCACAGCTTTTAACTCGATGAAATCCGGGATTTCCTCCACGATTTCCGGTATCAAGTCCACCATCACGAATGGCTTTAACAGCGCAGTCTCCTTTATCAAGGGTCTGGCTGGTCAGGCATTCTCGTGGGGCTCGGACATGATCGGCAACATTGTGTCCGGTATCCAGTCGAGGATTCAGGATGTGGCAAGCGCCGTATCGGGAGTGGCAGACCGTATCCGCTCTTTCCTGCACTTCTCTGTGCCGGATGAGGGGCCTCTGGCAGATATGGAAAGCTGGATGCCGGACTTCATGCAGGGACTGGCAAACGGTATCACGACCAACACCAGCCTTGTGACTGCGGCGGCAGAGAACCTGTCCACCACGCTGTCTACTTCCATCACCAACTCCATGAGGGGAGTGGAGCAGGCATACAGTAAGAGCTGGGCGGCCATCAGCCAGACGGTGAAGACCGGAACGGCAGGTGTGAGTGCCGCGATGAGATCCGCATGGAGTTCCATTACAACCAGTACCGCCAGCACATGGAACAGCATCAAGACCACCATCCAGACCAGCTTTGCGGCGGTGAAGACCAATGTGACCTCTGCGACAGCAGCTGTCAAATCTTCCATGACCAGTGCATGGAGTGCGGTAAAGTCGCTGACAACGACCAGCTGGAACGGTATCAAGAGTGTTATCACCACAGCGTGGAACGGAATCAAGTCTCTGACTACTTCGGCAACTGCTTCTGTCAAATCTTCCATGACAAGCGCATGGAACGCAGTGAAAACTCTGACGAACACCAGCTGGAATGGTATCAAGACGGTCATCACGACTGCATGGAACAGCATCAAGAGTCTTACAACTTCCTCTGTATCCGCAGTTCGCAGTACGGCCACAAGCGGCTGGAACACACTGAAATCCACCACGACATCAGCCTTCAACAGCATCAAGTCCACGGTGTCTTCGGCAATGTCCGGTCTGCGCAGCACGGTTTCTTCCGGTGTCGCAAGTATCAGGAGCAGTTTTAACTCGCTCGGTTCGATTGCTTCTTCTGCATACCGCTGGGGCGCAGATATCTGTTCCCAGATGGCGGCAGGTGTCCGGGCAGCGGCCGGTTCCGTGATCGCAGCGGCGGAAAATGTCGCAAGCAGGGTCAGAAGTCTGCTGCATTTCTCTGTACCAGACGAAGGACCTCTGTCTGATGCAGACACCTATATGCCCGACTTCATGAAGCTGCTGGCGACCGGCATTAAAAAAAATGTCAAGTCGGTGGTGAAAGCCGTGCAGGGACTTGCCGGGTCTATGAGCAACAACCTTACGACCCCGGTAGATTCGCTGGGCGACTGGATGGATTCTGTGATCGGCAGTTTTGCTGCCACGATCAAGAGAAGTCAAAGCGGTATCGGTAGTGCTGCAAGGGATGTGGGAAGCGGTATCCAGTCCCAGCTGATGGCCGGGCTTTCCGGGCTGAAAACACAGTTCCAGCAGCTCTGGACTGACCTGCAGGGTATCACCAAAACAGCAGTCGGCAGTATGAGCGATGAAGTGAAGCAGGGCTTTGCGGACATAAAGGATTCCATTGGAGAGCTGAGCTCTCAGACCGGTTCCCTTGGAAATGCGATCCGTAGCCTTGGCGATACCTTCAACTCGGATTTCTTAAAGAGCCTCGGCAACGGCATCAGCAAGGTCGGTGACACGGTCAATACGGTCACGGGGCTTGTGGACAAGCTCGGCTCCATGAAGAACACCATTGGAAACCTCGGAAATACGTTGCAGAACCTCGGCAATGTCCTTGGTTCCGAAAACGGAGGTGGTCTGTTGTCAAACATCGGAGATTTCTTGTCGAAGATCGGCAGTGCAGATGGCGGTCAGATCGTGTCGAACTTTGGCAACCTGATCTCTGGGCTGACTTCCAAAATGGGCGGTCTGGGGGAGAGGCATCACTGGCATCATCTCGAAGCTGGGAAGCCTTAGCTCCAGCGGCAGTGGAATCCTGTCGAATCTGGGCGGACTGCTTTCCGGTGTGGTATCGAAGATCGGTGGTTTAGGCGGCAGTCTTTCCGGGCTTCTGTCTGGTGTGGGTTCCACATTGGGCGGAATTGCTGGTTCTGCCGGCTCCGCAATCGCAGGACTGTTCGGTTCGGTTGGCACGACTGTATCCAGTCTGGCTGCTGGTGCGGGATCGGCTTTGGCTGGTATCGCTTCCTCGGCTGGAGGGTGCTTCGCTTCGGCAGGCACAGCACTGGCCGGTCTGGCCGGTCCTGCGGGTATCGCAGTGGCAGCAGTCGGCGGCATCGGTCTGGGACTGACCGCTCTCTGGAAAAACTGCGATGGATTCCGGGAAGGAGTCACAAATATCTGGAACAAGGTCACTTCGGTATTCTCGAATGGAATAAACGCCATCAAGAACGGAATCTCCAATGCGGCATCTGCTATTGGCAATGTGGCATCTTCCATCTGGGGCGGTATTAAGAACGTGGCCTCCTCGGCAGTCAGCTGGGGCAAGGATATCGTTGGCGGTATCGCAGGAGGCATCAAGAAGGGTGTGAGCTGGGTCGGCAGTGCGGTCAAGAGCGTGGCAAGCGGTATCCGTTCGTTCCTGCACTTCTCGGTGCCGGATGAGGGGCCGTTGGCAGATGCGGACACCTATATGCCCGACTTCATGAAGCTGCTTTCCGGCGGCATCAAGAAAGGCGAGGGCGGACTGATCAGCCAGATCAGGTCGATGGCAGCAAAGGTACAGCAGGGCATGGAGGGCATCAGCTCCTTCAGTCTGCCGGAACTGACCCTGCCGCACTTCGATGGCTCTGGCTGGAACTTCCCGCAGGCAGCTCTGGCCGGAGGCGGTACGACCCGGACGACCAACCTTGGCGGTGTGTATATCACAGTCAACGGCTATAACGCTCGGAACGATGATGAACTCGCACAGACCGTTGCCGATAAGATCAACGGCATGATCCACGAGGATGATTCGGTCTTCAAGTAAAGGAGGTAGATGCGTATGGGCTACAATGCCCCAAAGCAGACAGTATCACAGTTTCAGCTTAAAGGCAGATACGCGCCAGACAGTATCTGTCCTTTGCCGGGAAGTCCAGTAAGGACTTCCTATTATATTTGTCTGGACCCGGTGTGTATGATTCCCCGGCTGCGGACGTGGAGAGTACCTCCGTACCAGGCAGGAACGGGACATCATCATCACCGAGAATGCAAGGACAGGCAGGCGCAGATATCAGAACGTGGATATCAAGTATAAGGCATTTTTCTTCAACGGTCTGCCTGCCAAGACCGCAGCGGTCAAGGCATGGCTGTTATCTCCGATCGGGTATCAGAAATTGCAGGACACCTACGACCCGGATTTCTTCCGGATGGCAGTCTGCAAGGATGCTCTGGAATTTGATGTGACAGCCCAGAAAGCCGCTGAGATGGAGCTGACATTCAATTGTAAGCCCCAGCGCTGGAGTATGGATGGGCAGAGGGTGATCCGGCTGGATGGCAGGTCGACCTTAAAGAATCCTTTTGCTTTCCCGGCACAGCCCATCTTCAAGGTCTACGGGGATTCTGGCGGCGAACTGTATGTGGGTGAGGAGAAGATCACCATCCACAGCATCAAGGACTACGTGCTGCTCAACTGTGAAACGCACAACGCTTACAACGCTTCCGGCTTTTGCAATGAGACCATCCTTTCGGATGATTTCCCGGAACTGCCGGAGGGAAAGACACAAATCGCATGGACAGGCGGCATCACGGCGGTGGAGGTGACTCCACGCTGGTGGACGCTGTAAGAGGGAGGTGCAGCCAGTGATCCCATGTTTATATGCATCAACAGAGATGAAGTTCAATCATAACGGTATTGGAAAGCTGGCAGATGCACAGTCCTGTACCGTAACGGAAAAGAGAAACGGAAGCTATGAGCTGAAGCTGGTCTGTCCGGCAGATGGCATCCATGCAGAGATGCTGGAGGAGGGAATATCATCCTTGCCAAGCCATCCGATACCATGCAGTCTCAGCCGTTCCGTATCTACAAGATCACGACCCCGATCGATGGGAAGTTGGAAGTGCAGGCGCGGCACATTTCCTACCAGCTCAACTTTATCACAGTATCACCATTTTCAGTGACCGGATGTGTCGGGGCAATGCAGGGGCTGAAAAGCCATGCGGCTTCTGACTGTCCGTTTAATGTCTGGGCGGATGTGGAATCCAGTGCAACCTTTACGTTGGGAGTTCCATCCTCCTTCCGAAACTGCCTTGGAGGTATGGCCGGGTCAGTTCTGGATGTTTTTGGCGGTGAGTTCGAGTGGGACCGGTATACGGTCAAGTTTCCATAAGGCCAGAGGTGCCGACCATAACGTCCACATCATCTACGGTAAGAACCTGACGGATTTCAAGATGGAAAAGTCCATCGAGAACACCATCACGGGGGTGCATCCGTACTGGGTGGATAACGAAACCCAGGCAGTCATGGAACTGCCGGAGAAGGTGGTGCTGCAAAGCAAACGGTCGATCCCCTACCAGAAGATCACCGTGCTGGATTGTACCAGCAATTTTCAGGAAAAGCCGAGTGAAGCGGCACTCCGGGAATACGCACAGAACTATATCGACACCACGGACTTAACAGAGCCGGAGATCGATATCAAGATCGACTTTTTGCAGCTCTGGAATACGCCGGGGTATGAGGACATTGTGGAAGCAGAGCGTGTTTCCCTTTGCGATACGGTCCATGTGTTTATCTCAAAGCTGGGAATCGAAGTCAGTTCCAAAGTCACCGAAACCGAGTATGACACGCTGCTGGAACGCTATAACAGCATCACGCTTTCAAACTCCACGGTTAGCAGCCGGAATTCCTCCCTGACTGGTTCGCTCAACAGCATCCGGAATACAGCGACGATTGCCTACGACACTGCCGTCCGTGCGGAGACTGCAGTTGGGGGAGCAGGTCGGTGGAATCACAGCGTCTATCATTTATGACGGTGCGCTTTTTGCTGCGCTGTTTGGACTGCATTATAAAAAAATGAAACTGACAGTAAAGGGAAACACGACCCGGTATGCATTCAATGCGGCGACTTTGAAACAGTCAACGGTCGCATGGAAGAACAGCTCTGCCGGATTATTTGTATCCACAGACGGCGGCAAAACTTGGGGCTACGGATGGGAATCGGATGACACTGCAGTAAAAACAGCGATCCTGTTGGAACAGACTCTCAAGGAGTTGGATGACCGCTACAAAGAAAGCTGCGGAGCTTTCCGAAGAGTTGCTGAAAGAGCTGGATGAGCGGTATAAGACGGCAACAGCACTTTCTTCCGAACTCCAAGAGCAGCTGGATCAGCAGTATGAAACGGCAAAGAAGCTATCCAAGGAACTGTATGGGGAATTGGACAGACGATATGGAAGTGCCACGACACTCTCGGAAGCACTGCAAAAGGAATTGGATGAGAGATACAGCGTGGCAAAGAAACTGTCAGAAGATGTCGAAAAAGAACTGGATAAAAAGTATCAGCCGAGTATCCCAGTATCGGAGATCGCACCAGAGGAGCCGGGGAACGATGCATTGTGGGTCGATAAGAAGAATCTGCGGCTGAAGCTGTGGGATGGAGAAAACTGGCGGATTGTTGGATATGAGTCAGAAGACCCAAAAGAACCAGAGAAACCAGTAGAGCCAGAAGGACCAGACAACACCGGGCAGGGAGGAAGTGAAAGCGATGGCAGTAAGGAGGAAACGAATAGTGGAAACACAGGAAGCACAGGAGACAGCAGTAACAACAGTGAAACCAGTCCGGATCTTTCAGGAGATTGAACTGTCTTTTACGGAGAATCTGATCCCTGTCCAGATCCCAGTCAAACAGTTTGACAATCAGGCACGAAAAGTCAGATGCCGACTATATCAAAATTCGGTGGAATATGTTGTACAGGAAGGTACCATCGTCAGTTATTCGGGTACAAGGCCGGATGGAGCGGTGTTCCAGTATTCCAGCGAATCCAGACCGGAGCTCGTGTTTGTGGATTCCGGTACGATCATCCTGACCGTCACTTCTTTTATGACGGAAGTGTATGGTCGTTTTCCCATCGATATTTACCTTCTTTCCGATGAAGGAGATGTGCTGGGAATGTTCAACCTGACGTTGAATGTGGCACGGGCGGCGATCACGAACCGGAAGATCGCAACGCTGACTTATAAGCAGTGCGTGGATGCAACGATGTCTGGCATTCAGGGCTTCTATATTTCCGAGGATGGATATCTCGTCATGGAGTCGGACGATGAACTGGGGCTGATGAAAGGATCTTATTCCAGTACGATGGAAAAAGTGGCAGCAGATGTGTATGACAAGATGGTCAACAGTTCTATTGACGGAAACGGCTATCTGAATTTTCAGTCCTGGGATGATCTGGGTCTGGTGTTTTCTTTGGATGAAGAATCACAGCTGGTCATCCAGTATGGAGAAGAAAAGGAACAATGATGCCGGAAATCCGGCAGGAAAAGGAGATACAATGGGAGAATTTCTTGGAAAGAGAGTCATTCCCCGTCATGAGGGAGACTGGGATAAGGCGAGAAGTTATGAACCGCTGATGATCGTCCTTGACCCGGAAACAGGGGATGGCTATATCAGCCGGTATGATGTTCCCGCCGGTACGCTGCTCACAAACGAGCACTACTGGGCAAGGTGCAGTCATTTCAATGCCCAGATGCACCGTCTGGAAACGGATGTGGCAGAAGATGTGGAAGGAATGCACACAGATCTTGCCAATACGAAGTCAGCAATGAGTGAGGAACTTTCGCAGACCCATCAGGAAATGGCAGAGGAACTCTCAGAAACAGAGAACCGGATGGGTGAAAAGGTAACTGCTGCAACGTCTGCCATGAAAGACACACAGAACAGCATGGATGCGGCAGTTGCCCAGATGAATAAACGTCTGGATGCAAATGTGACGGCATCCACGGACAGCAAGGCGGACTATGCCGCAGAACTGGTGGATACCAGAGTGGACAGCGAAGGAACTACCTATCCGAGTGCCGGGGAAGCCATCCGCAGCATTACGGCAGGTTTGGCAAGAAAAATTGTTCCAGCAGAAATGGGAACTGCATACCGGAATGAGAATACTGTTCAGAATAGTATGGAAGGTGCAGCTGTTCACTGCCTGGTTCATCATGTTTCTGGTTATACGGGAACCTTTTCGGCTTTTTTTCGGCCCCTATGAAGAGTGCAAAGAAAAGTCGTTCGGGTCGTTATTCTAAGCAACAAGGTGCCGTATGAAGGACAGGCTATCATTACAAATTCTCCGAATGCATGGGGCAGCGACAATGGAAAGGTTGGCTGTATAGCTCTCGGTGCTGTAAAGCTGAATGAGGAAAAATGGCTATCTGGCAGCGTTTGATCTGGATTTTTCCGAAAGCCGCTGGGAAGAATTTGTGACGAAGTACACGGCATCCAGAAAAATTCTATTTCTGTATCCGCAGGGAAAAAGCTACTGCACAGGACAGTGAGTTTTATGTGTATGCGTATGAAACAACAGATGTCAAGGATTTTGGCTGGAAATATGTTTCTGAGCATGACTGTCTGCGGATTCTGGAGCAGGAAATCATCAATGCCAGAGCCGGAGAGGCATCCCTACCACAGCTTTTGCGGGCGCACGAAGCAATCCTGAAAGAGGTGACGGACTGTCATACAGATTCTGCAGGTGTGGAATATGACAGCCTGGCTGAGCGTTTGAAACTGATCGATGCAATGGCAGCACCAAGGCTGCCGGTATCCTATTATTTTGGACCGAAGGACAATACGAATGGCGCATTGTCAAAAGGTGTGACAGGAGCAGAGGTGGATGGTCAGAATGTGGTATTCAAGTTTGACCATGCTGCCTATGTGACACAGTATGAAAAAGCTCCAATGGTCATCTCTGCATTTTGCTTACTGCATTTCCTATGAGCAGATGATGAAGCTGAAACGGCTGGACCGGCTGTATTTGGAACTGACTCTGGAGGGCATCGGACCGGAAGGAAACAAGGAGCTTGAAGGGGCAGAAGTGAAAGTTCGCTTTTTATGTCAACAGTATTGAAGTTGGGCATCCACGGTCACCCCGATCATTACCACATCCGTTACGGTCGGCTCCCGGATATTTTACCCCTCTGGAACAGGAGATAGTGGAAAAAGTCATTGCACTGGGGAAACCGCTGTATATCGTTTTTGCAGGCAGTTTTCTGAATGACAAAATCGTAGAAAATCTGGGACAGATCCAGTTGACAACCTCTATTGTAAACCAGCAGTCCTTCATTGCCCGGTCACGGTTTATAAGCCGTGCAGACCATGCAGAAACAGCGACATTTGCTAACGAAGCCGGAAGTGCTACCCATGCAAAGGAGGCTGAGAGTGCAGAGGAAGCCGGGTATGCCGGAAGCGCCGGGAGTGCAGTCGTTGCAGATAACTTCTTTATGGTGTCGGCAGACGAACTTTGAATCAAGAGAAGGTACGTTACTCTCCAGGAATGGATACGCTGCAATACCCGGAGAAGTATCCATATGCCTACCGTTTTGGATTCCAGAGTACCGGCAACCGGGCAAGTGCAAAGATCAGTGGTACAGGTTTTGACCAGGTGGTCGAGTTCAGCATCGGTCTGAGCAAAGAATCCGATCAGCCGCATAACCAGGGATATGCCAAGCAGCTGAGCGGCATGATGTCCTTTGACGAGATGCTCCGGAAGTTTGAAGAAGGCTACCAGTATTGTTATCTCTGTGAGATCGAGGAATTCTGAGAACTGTCCGGAAGGTGTTCAGGGTGGTGCGTATGATAACCGGCTGTTGATTGCCTATTATCTGGATAGCAAGTTCACGAATCCAATCAATGTTTCACCAGTGCTGAAGCGTACCATTTACGGAAACCGAAAGATGTATGTCTGGAAGTTTGCTTTTACGCAGGAAATACTGGAAGCAATCCAAGTACAGAAAGAAGCAGGAACATTCAGTGCCAGCTGGTTTGGCATCTGGAACACCCGGAAGTATTCCGGAGAGGAGCCTGTTGTATGGACTCCGAAATGGTATTGGCAGGATTATGCTTTTGTGGATGACAGTTTTTCCAATGAAGATATGGCAACCTTCTTCCAGAGTAAATACACCTACTGGTGTTCCTATGTGAACCACGGAAAGCTGAAAGAACGCTTTGCAGAGGTGGATGCTTCGTTGGAACAGCTGAAATCCGGCGCGGAGAAGGCAGAAGAAAGACTGAATGGGCAGGAAGCACGAATAAAAAATCTGGAGAAGCCGACGGTGCTGACAGGTATTGTCTGTTGGGGCGATTCTCTTACCGCAGGAGGTGGATGGACGTCCACTCTTCAGAAGCTGTCCGGGATTCCGGTCTACAACGGCGGTACCGGTGGCGAGAATGCCAGAACGATTGCTGCCCGTCAGGGAGCCGATGTGATGCTGGTCAATAATATCACGATCCCGGCCGCCTGTGAGCCGGTAACTATCGCTGTGCGAAAAACAGATTCTGGTATTCTGACCGAGGAAGGCTACAAGGTGACACCGCTTTTGCAGGGAGGAGCCCATGTCAATCCGGTCAAGATTGGCGAGGTAGAAGGTACACTCCGCTGGACTGGCACGAACTATGCAGATACCAACGGCATCTGGACGTTTACATCGCCGTTCTGCCGCTGGCGAAGCAGTCACAATCAAGCGTCCGACTGCGGTCCGTACTGCATTTGACCGGCTGCACAATCAGCCTTCTGAAGTGATGATTCTTTTCATTGGTCAGAATGGTGGCTATGCAGATCTTACAGATCTGATTCGGATGCACCAGCAGATGATCAGCCACTTCAAAGGAAAGGAATATCTGGTGCTGGGCCTTTCGTCTGGAACGGAAAGCCAGCGTGCAGAATATGAAAAGCAGATGAAGCAGGCGTTTGGCAGACGTTTCGTCAGCCTCAGAGAGTATCTGGCGCATCCGGTGTATGACACGGATGGCAAGACGGTCATCAGCTGCTATGGTCTGGACGATGCAGGCCTTGATCCCACGGATGCGGACATCGAGCGTATCAAACAGGGACAGGTTCCGCAGACACTGCTGGCGGATTCCGTTCATTACACAGCTGCAACCAAGACGGTCATCGGAACTATGCTGTATAAGAAGATGATCGAACTTGGAATTTTGGAACAGTAAGAGAAAGGACACTTAAATGAAGAAAAAACGGTATATCGAAAAATGTTCGGGGGGTAAAACCTGACCGCCATAAGAAAAAGAACTCCCTCCATGACCGGGTGACTATCCGAAACTGTTATGAGGACAGCCGGATAAATACCGGCAGGAAGGAGATTTTTTATGGGAACTTTTAAGGGTAAGCGGATCATTCCGAAACACGATGGAGTATGGGATCAGAAAAGGAATATGAAGAACTGACAATCGTTCTGGACGCGGAAAGTGGGGATGGTTATATCTCCAGAAAGCCAGTTCCGGCAGGTACAGTGCTGTCCGATACGGATTATTGGAGCTTGTGCAGTCCTTTCAATGCCCAGATGCACAGACTGGAAACGGATGTTGCAGAAGATGTGGAAGGAATGCACAGGGATCTTTCGGAGACGAAAGCATCCATGAGCAAAGAAGTATCGGAAGCAGAGAGCCGGGTAAACACCAAAGTATCCGATGCACAGTCTGCCATGCAGAAAACAGAAGATTCCATGAACACAGCTGTGGAACAGATGAATAAGCGGCTGGATGCAAACGTGACAGCTTCTACAGACGCTAAGGCTGATTATGCGGCAGAACTGGTCGATGTCGGGTTGGACAGGACGGAACGGTGTATCCCTCCGCAGGAGAGGCAATCCGTGGGCAATACAGTCAGGCTGTGGAGAATGGGATCACCGGAGCAAAGCTGGCACTTGCCGGTTCCAATGGTAATCTGGGTGAGGTGTTCCCAAAGGCCGCGATGCCGGCTCTGTTGGGAGCTAAATGTGAAGCAGGAGAATTTCTGGATTACCGGATCACGGGGACGACGGATTACGGTCAGTTCTACCATCGTTTTACCAATATGCTGATGGGCAAATTCCGAAAATATCTGTTCATCTCCAAGATTCAGGGGAGATTTCGGCTCCTGTGCCGGTGTGAGCTGCTACCAGTACGATTCCAAAGGTACAAATCTGAATACTCATGTGACGAAGGTGGTAAGAGTTGCCCACGGAAATGAAATCTATGTGGTATTTTTCGGAGAGATTCTGGAGAATGCATACAGGCTGGATATTTCTCCGTGTGTTGCAAGGAATGATGCTGTAGTGGAGTGTGACGGCAGATGTGTCCTACTGGATGTGACGGGACAGAGTGATGATGAACTGCAGAAAGTTCTGTCACTGATCAGCAGCAGTCCGGTTGAGGACAGCATCCTTCAGTATTATGACACATGGGGCATTGCCGGAAAAGTCATGAGCGTTCCGTATGCAGACAGAACCGGCATTTCAGACCAGACACGGGAAATGCTGGGCAATGTAGCATATGGATGCCCTGTCTTTTCTGAAATGATTCCTTTCTCCAGCAAGTTTCAGGAAAAGGACACAATGTATGCGTGGGCAAAGGCTGCCGTGACCCGCAACGAAGACTGGGGCGTGTTCGGCGGAGTACGGCTGAGTGGTCTGGCTGCCGGGAAGTATCATGTCTTTGGCAGGGTGGAATCTGTAGAAACGGATGACACACAGCTAGGAGAGGTATCCATTGGCATCATCGAACCGGGTATTCCAAACTGGGCAAAACGTGTGCCGTGTGGAACACTGAACAAAGCAACGCTTCCGTTTCAAATGAATCTGGTTTACGAATATGCCGGTGGAAAGGATAATCTGAATTTTGCGGTGCAGTTGACGGGTTCCAATTACACTTCCTTTGTTGTGACCATGTGGGTGCTGAACGTGACTGGGCTTTCCAATGAGGGAGATTGAGGCACTCAGTCACAGCAGCATAACGGAACGTGCCTCCGCTGTGAAGAATGCGACACACGCCATTCTTACAGAAAAAGCGGAAGTGGCAGTAAAAGCGGATCATGCTGAAAAAGCGGAGACAGCGAAAAAAGGCAGATCATGCAGTGGCATCTGATACCGCAGAGAAAGCTGTTGCTGCCGGATATGCGGAACTGTCCGGTAGCTGGAAAGGGAAGAAGGCTCTGGTCATTGGTGACAGCATTACGGCGGCTGGAAAATGGCAGAAGAAGCTGGAAGAATTGCTCGGTATGAATGTTGCTACCCATGCAAAGGGCGGTATCGGAATCCTTCGGATGACGGACGGTGACAACGGTCTGGATGGAACGTACAATGCAGAAACGGATAAGAATGGTGTCCTGCGGCCGCTGATGGCCGCTGACGTAGAAGGTGTCAGCCTGATCATTGTGCTGCCGGCCTACAACGAAAGAGCAACGGTACTCGGTTCGGTAGGAGACTGCTACCCGGAAAAGGAGACTATCTGTGGTCGAATCCAGTATCTTTTTAAACCGCATCTATGAAGAACTGGAGGATGCCGGGAATCTGCTCTGTCATGTGCTGGTGGCAACGCCGCATTGTGCGGGCAAATATCCGTATGTGGATGCAGACGGATACGAAGAATATCCGACCGGAACTGGCCAGAAAATGGAAAGACTGTCAGATACGATCAAGGCTGTGGCGCAGGCAAATAATGTGGCAGTCTGTGATCTCTGGCATGAGAGTGGGATCAACCGCAGGACTTGGAGTGTCTTTGGCGCACAGAAGAATGCTGTGAACGAGCAGTATGCCAAATATCAGCTAGATGCATCCGGCAGGGTGGTTGGAAGTGTACCACAGCGGTATGTGAACGGACAGTCCTATTATCAGAAGCGGAATGGCAGCATTATTCTGGAAAAATATACGGGATCTTCGCCGTATCCGTTTAATGGCGACCAGCTCCATTGCAGTACGGAAGGCTACGCCAGAATCGGAGAATGTGTGGTAGGATCTGTAATCCGTGCATTCGGAAAATAAATTTCCACTGATTTTCACGCAAAGTGTCTGTTATTTGCTGTGAAACAGTGTTCATTATAGAAGGAGTATTTTTTTCGTAAGGGCGGCAGAGATACCGCCTGTTTTTATGCCCAAAAGGGCTGGAAAGGACAAGATTATGCAGAATGTGATCGATAAGATTGAGTGGATGTTCGCAGGTCTGGGTGGTTTCCTGGGCTGGTTCTTCGGCGGATTTGATGGCTTCCTTTATGCACTGGTGGTGTTTGTGGTCTGCGACTACTTCACCGGGGTGTTGGCAGCAGCCATCAAGCATGAACTTTCTTCTGAAGTTGGCTTTAAGGGTATTGCCAAGAAGGTGTGTATCTTCGTACTGGTTGGCATTGCCAACATCATTGATACGCAGATTCTTCAGAATGGCGCAGCTATCAGAACTGCTGTTGTGTTTTCTATTTGGCAAATGAAGGTCTGAGCTGCCTCGAAAATGCGGCTGTCATTGGCCTTCCGGTGCCGGATAAGCTGAAGGAGATGCTGGCACAGCTGAAGGAAGAAAAGAGCGACAAGCAGAACAAAGAGTAAGGAAAACGGGGAGAGGTGATGAGTCTCTCCCTCATTAGTAGGAGGAAAGCAATATGAGTAAGAAAGAGTATCCCGCAAAGCTGACAAACGGCTATTATCGTGTGCGTGAAGTCTGGGAAGATGAGGCATCCCAGTTGGGAGCGTATCGTCTGCTGGCGAATGCAAAAAGCCAAGTGTGATGAGAACCCCGGCAGCCGTGTGTTCGACAATGACGGCAACGTGATCTATCCGGAAGAGGCTGTACCAGATACTGGTGCAGATGAGAGTGAAGAGAAAGCAGTCGTGGACGATATCCCGGAAGAAAAGCCGGAAACCACAGCCCCTGTGGAAGATACCCCAGCGGAGAAAGAAGCAGAGGCTGAAGTGGATGAGAACGAGTTCCCGACTGCAGAGGAGCTTCCGGCAACCATTGCCTCACGGCAAACTCAAGACCCTCATGAATATCAGGGAGATGCCGGACACTGGCGCAGAAGTCGTGACCGTTTACAAAAGGAACACACTGATTGAAATCGTGGAATTCTGTGCGGGCTGGCTGAAAATAAAGTGCCCGGAAGCGGTGAGCGGTCTAGCCTACGTTCTTAACAGTGCGGATACCTATGCCTTCACGGCCAGCAAGATCTATACTGTGGTTCCCGGTGATAATCTCTGGAAGATCGCAGAAAGGGAACTGGGGAGCGGCGACCGCTGTTCGGATATCCGTGTACTGAATGGGCTGACTTCCAACGCTATCCGGGTCGGCATGAAACTGCTGATTCCGTAACAACCAAATAACCACAGCACGAGGTTCAGAGTGATCTGGGCCTCAATTTTTTTTAGAAGGAGGAAATCATTATGGGATATACCAATAGTCCACTCGTTGTTTACACCAAGCTCTCTCCGAACCATTCCGGTCAGAGGACACACAGCATCGACCGCATTACGCCGCATTGTGTGGTCGGTCAGCTTTCTGCGGAAAGCATCTGCGGCTGTTTTACCAGTACGAGCCGTCAGGCAAGTTGCAACTACGGTATCGGTACAGATGGCCGTGTGTCGCTTTGTGTCGAGGAAAAGAACCGCAGCTGGTGTTCGTCCAGCAATGCCAATGACCAGAGGGCGGTCACCATCGAATGTGCCAGTGATATGAATGAGCCGTATGCCATGAACAGTGCGGTGTACAGTTCACTCATTAAGCTCTGTACCGATATCTGCCGACGAAACGGCAAGAAAAAAACTTCTGTGGCTGGGAGATAAGAATAAAACTCTCAATTATGTACCTGCCGCAGACGAGATGGTTCTGACAGTTCACCGCTGGTTTGCAAACAAAAGCTGCCCTGGAAACTGGCTGTATGCCCGTCTTGGTGATCTGGCTGTGAAGGTGACTGCAGCACTGGGCGGTTCATCCTCATCTGGCATGCAGGCTTCTTCACTGAAAAATCTTTCTGAAGCAGAAGCAGTTGCAAAGATCGGTCCGCTGTTTACTGCGAACCAGAAAACCACTGGCATTCTCGCTTGCGTGTCGATGGCACAGTTCATTCTGGAATCCGGCTACGGTAAATCTGAGCTGGCACAGAACGCCAATAACTGCTTCGGCATGAAGGCATCACTTTCCGGGAACAGCTGGAGCGGCAGCAGTTGGGATGGCAAGTCTGTCTATACCAAGAAAACGCAAGAGCAGAATGATGACGGCTCGATGGTCACGATCACCGCTGACTTCCGCAAGTATTCTTGTGTGGAGGATTCCATTGCTGACCATGCGGCTTATCTGCTCGGTGCGATGAACGGCAGCAAGAAACGCTATGAGGGTCTGGCGGGATGCACAGAATACAAGAAAGCGGCACAGCTGATCAAGGATGGCGGATATGCCACCAGTCACACCTATGTACAGAACCTTTTCAGTATCATTGAGCGTTGGAACCTTACGCAGTATGATGCGGCAAAGGCTTCTGAGGGTACGGTTATCTCTGGCTGGTACCGTGTCCGCAAAAACTGGCAGAATGCGGCTTCTCAGAAGGGTGCTTTCCATGACGACCTGGCTTACGCAAAGCAGTGTGCGGATGCCAATCCGGGCTATTTCGTGTATGACCCGGCGGGTAAGGCAGTCTACCCGGAAGTTAAGGTAAACTGCCCGTATGCGGTACGGGTTTCAATCAGTGACCTTAATATCCGTAAGGGGACCTGGTACGAACTACGCTAAGACCGGGCAGCACACTGGAAAGGGTGTATTTACAATTGTAGAGGAAGCAGACGGTGAGGGAGCAACCCGTTGGGGTCTGCTGAAAGCCTATGCCGGTAAGCGTAATGGCTGGATCAGCCTTGATTTTGCCAAGAAACTGTAAGAGATGCGGCTCTGTCGTTTCAGGCAGGGCCTTTACATATTGGATGGTGCAGATAGGACAATAATCGGGTGGATTATTCTCCGTCTTTCTGCACCGAATTTACTTGATAATATCACGCAGTAGAGGGAATATGTGACTGCCCGAAGAGAAAAGCAGATGGGCGGAAAGGAGAGAACAAGATGAGTACAGCAAATGATTTTTTGCAGAAACTGCAGAGCGCAACGGTCAAAAGTACCGTACAGCAGAAACAGAAAAGCCGCCCGAATGCTTCAGCAGCCGAGCTTTCAAAGATGTTGATGGCAGCGACCGGACAGGGCGAATCAGTTCTGCCGGAAACCACATCTGTGACTCAGATGCCTGTGCAGGAAAAGAAATCCTATGAAGCGGTGAAAGAAAAAAGTGGTGTAGCTGACCTCTCTGAAAAGAAGGCGGCTGCATCTTCTTTTTTGCAGGAAAGCGTTGTGCGCCAAGAGATGTCTACCCAACAAAAAGAGAAAAAGACAAAGTTGCCGTTATCCGAATCCAAGGAAAACGGAGGTTCCGGAATTGCTTCCCTGATCCAGAAGGCGTTGGCTGCAAAGGAGAAAATGCAGCAGGCAGTTCCTGTTATGGAACAGGTCGGTGGGTTGAGAAGCGAGTTCGAGGCGGCCTTCCAGCCACAGGCAGAAGCAATGAAAGAAGAAAATGAATTTATTTCCACAGCTTCTTTTCGCAGGACAAAGGAAAAGGAAGGGCATCTGAATGTAGCCGCTTACATTCGAGTTTCCACTGATTCCAGTGACCAGGAAAACTCCTACGAAACGCAGGAACGGTATTTTCATCAGCTGATCGAAAACAATCAGACTGGAATCCAATCGGGGTTTACTCCGATTATGGAATTTCAGGAACGGTCAAGGATAAGCGTGTTGGATTCAAAAGACTTCTGCGGCACTGCAGGGAAGGGAAAATAGACCGTATTGTATGCAAGTCGATTTCCCGTTTCTCCAGAAATACGGCGGATTTTATGACCGCCCTTAATATTTTGCATGACAACAATGTGACGATCCTTTTTGAGAAAGAAAATCTGGACACAGCTGATCCGACCAGTGATTTCATTCTTACGACACTTGCGGCGATTGCCCAGGAAGAAAGCCGGAGTATTTCCAGAAACATCAATCTTGGAAATAAGATGCGCTATCCGAGAGGTGAGGTAAAGAACATGGTCATATATGGGTATCGCTACAATGGAAAGATGGTCACGACAGAAAGTGGATATCAGTATAGGGATATCGAAATTGTGGAAGAAGAAGCAAAAATCGTGCGCCGGATTTTTTTCAGGAGGTGGCAGAGGGTACTGCCTATACAGATGTTGCCAGAGGTTTGAATTATGACCAGATTCCAGCTCCTGAGACCGTGGCGGTCAAAGCCAGAAAAAAAGAACTCAAAGAAAGGACAGCTGAACAGTGATCTGGAAGAAGGATGGACTGGAAGGATTATTTCTCAGATGATACAAAGGGAACGATATACAGGAGCTGTCCTGATCCAGAAAAAAAATACACCGTGGACTTTCTGAACCATAACACCCAGCGGAATAATGGAGAACTTCCGCAGTATCTGGTAAAGAACCACCATCCGGCGATTATAGATGAAGAACTGTTTGAAACTGTTCAGGAAATCCGCAGAGCCAATGCCGCCAAGAAAGAGAAGGGAGTAAAGAAAGGATCAAAGCCATTTTCAGGAAGGATCCTGTGTGGAGAATGCGGCAGATTCTTCCGAGTGAGAAATTCAAAAACTATCCTATCTGGTACTGCCCAACAGCTGAGATTGATAATGGAAAGAGAATCTGCCACTGCGGGAAAATCTATGAAGAGCAGATTGTGAGGGCTTTCCGTAAAGCAATCATTGAACGATTCAGGCTGAGCACACAGCCAATTCATGACAATGTGGGAGTGGCAGATATCATGAGCGGCCGTTACGGAGAGCAGTTTGAAGGTTTTACAAAGGAAGCTGATGACTTTGTTCCGCAGATGATCAAAAAGACTGGAGAATATCCAGCACACTGATTTTATGGAACGGGACCGTGCTTTTTACAAACGGCAGATTGCCACCCTTCAGATTGGAATGGAAAGCAGTGGAAAAAAAACTGCGTCTTCTGGAAAGCCAGAACGATGTGATGCAGACCAGACGCGAACTGCTGGGCGATGAGAGCATCGACGAGGCAGTCATTCAGAGCAATGCTGAGAAAATCAGAAGGTTGAAAGAAAAACTGACCGGGATATGGATGAGAAAAAGCATCTGGAAGAACGGTTGGAGTATCTGGAAGGGTACTGGGAGGATTTGGAGAATGACCACGAGAGAAGAGAACGGGCAATTGAATGGATGAAGGAACTTCCGAAAGGAAGGGATGGCGTGGTGCAGTTTTTGAATGGAGTGACCTCAGATTACTGCAAGGCATTTATCCTTTCTATTACGGTCCATTCCCCGTTGAACTATACGGTTCACTGGTATGATGACACAAGGACAGAGGTTGTCATGTACAGTAATATAGAAGATTACCGGTATACGGCATCTTATTTTGACGGACAGGCCATGCGGGATAACTGCTACCGGAAAAAATATGTAAAAGAAAGGGTGAGGAAAAATGTCAGAGGTTTTACGATTGATAAAGGAAGCGGCGGCTCAAAAGGCTGCTCAGGAAAAGCCGAAGGGGTTAAGGGTGGCAGCTTACTGCAGAGTGTCCACAGATTCAGATGAACAGAAAACGTCCTACCGGACCCAGAAGGCATTCTACACGGATATGATACAGCGGCATCCAGGCTGGACATTCGCAGGAATTTATGCAGATGAGGGAATCACCGGAACAAGCCGCCTGCATAGGGATGAGTTCAACCAGATGCTGGAGGATGCGAGAAATGGGAAAATCGATTTAATAGTCACAAAATCCATATCGAGATTCGCAAGGAATACCGTGGACACCCTCGACTGCGCAAGACAGCTGAAACAGCTGACACCTCCTGTGGGCATCTTTTTTGAAAAGGAAAACATCAACACTCTGGATTCCACCAGTGAGGTGATCCTGACCATTTACTCCGCACTTGCTCAGGAAGAAAGCCATTCCATTTCGGATAACATCCACTGGTCTTATCAGAAGCGGTTCCAGGAAGGGAAGCCGATGGTTCATCTAAGCCGAATGATCGGATATGACAAAGGGGAAAACGGAGAATGGATCATCAATGAAGAGCAGGCGGAACCGGTGCGTTACCTTTTTCGGAGATATGCCTGCGGAGCCGGCCGTGCAACGATCATTAACGAGATGAACGAGCGAGGCTGGAAAACGGTATCTGGCACGGACTGGAACCCCAGCAGCTTCTCGAATGTGATGCTAAATGAGAAGTATGTGGGCGATTTGGAAAGGCAGAAATATGTGACCAGCAATTTTCTTTCCCATAAGGCGGTTCCGAACAGAGAGCAGCTTCCAAAGTATTACATCAGGGACCACCACGCACCGATCGTCGACCGGGCAACCCTGGTTGATCGTGCAAAGTGAAATGAAACGGAGGCCGCCGCTACTAAGCCGTGATCCTCTCAATATCTGCTATGTAAACCTTTCGTGTCCAGCGTGCGGAAAGACGATGGTCCACAAGAGGAGAAAAGATTGCCGCATACTGGGTGGATGCAGAGTCCATTGAAGATACCAAGGAACGGCAGGGACTTGCGATTTATGGTGTTGGGAAGATGCGCTGTTCGGATAAAGACTGCACAGAGGAGCTTTATGAAGTTGCTATTGAACAAGGCTTTATGGAGATGCTTTACCGCTTGAAACAGGATTACGAGGAAAACAAAGAGCAGTCGGAGCTGGCGGTCAAATACCGTGAATGCCAGAGGGAGCCGGAAGACCATTCAGGACGGATTTTGGAACTCAGGGAACTGCTTCAGAAGCTGGAACAGGAATGTAAACGCCTTATGAAAAAAGCAGATGGAAGCACAGAAGAAAATGGCAGAGCAGGAACGGGTTTTCCTGCAGGAGAGCTTACAGGAGTCCATTCGGGATGGGAGCATTCAGATGGACGCTATTATGGGAGGGATGGATCAACAGCGTGTGGATGGTGTTTACACCTGCGGCCGGAAGTGCCGAGGCAATGTACAATGAACTGCTGAAGGATATTCTGAAGCGGAAAGAAGAACTGGAAAACGAACTTCACATTTTAGAAGAATGCAGCGAAGGCGGCATCATCCTGAAAAAAAGAGGTACGAATATTTTCTGGAGGAACTGCTGGCCCTGCCGGAGCAAAACCGCTATGGACAGAAGCTGGTGGTGCATGGTCTGGATGATAAAGAACCGCAGTGGACGGAATCGGGTGTGTTCTTGAGTACACCGGATATGCTAACCTTCAGCCGGGAAATGTATGCCGTAAATATTGAATCTGGCAGAGTGGACGGAGATGTGATCCATTACCGGACCATTTACGGAATGGAATTTACTGCTTTCGGAGCCAGAAGGACTATAAAGGACTTCAAGGATTATCGGGTATACGACAAAGATGGAAAGCCAAAGTTTGCGGAAAATGAAGCAGAGATCCTTGGAGAATCGGTTCAGGTAGAGTATAGAAAGCGTCGGAACGGAAAAAAGATATGAAGGAAACGGAGGAGAGTATATGACACAGAAAAAAGTAGAAGTGATACCGGCTACAAAGCGGTCGGTGCATAATGGTGGTCAGCTGAAGGTGCAGAGCAATATCCGTGTGGCGGCATACTGTCGAGTCTCCACAGGGATGAAAGCCAGCAGACTTCCTACACCACACAGAAAGCGTTTTACACAAATCTGATCACGAACAAACCCGGATGGAGATTTGCAGGCATTTACGCAGATGAGGCAAAATCAGGAACCAGCAGGGAACATCGTGAGGATTTCAACCGCATGATGGCAGATGCCCTGGACGGAAAGCTGGATTATATCGTGACCAAGTCGATTTCACGATTTGCCCGAAACACGGTGGACACCCTGAATTGTGTCCGCCAGCTTCGGCAGCAGAATCCGCCGGTTGGTGTTTACTTTGAAAAAGAGAATATTGACACGCTGGATGCGACCGGTGAATTGATCTTGACTATTCTTTCCGCACTGGCGCAGGATGAGAGCCGGTCCATTTCGGACAATATCCGCTGGTCGATCCAGAAGAATTTCAGGCTGGTAAGCCGAAGATTGATCTGAACCGGATGCTTGGGTATGACAAGGGTGAAAATGGTGAGTGGGTGATTAATCCGGAACAAAAGCAAAAACGGTTCGTTATATTTTTTTGAACGCTATGTATGCGGACAGACGGCTAATCGTATTGCAAAGGAACTGAATGAACTTGGCAGAAAAGACGGTGAACAAAAAAGAACTGGTCGGCAAGTTCTGTGCTCACAGTTCTTCGGAATGAAAAATATGTGGGTGACATTGAGATGCAGAAGACCATTACAAAGGATTTTCTGACCCACCGTTCCACGATCAACAAAGGTGAGGCACCTCGTTATTATGTAGAAAACCATCATGTCGGCATCATTGACCGCAGTATATGGGACAAGGCTCAGACGATGCTTTACGAAAAGCCAAGCAAGGTTGGAGATTCGATACCGGCTCAAAAGAAGAAGAGAGGATACACTGGCTCGCCATTTGGAAATCTGATCTGCGGTGCGGTTCTTGAACACGGAGAAAGAGCCGGAAAAGAATGCGGGGAAGGATTCTTCCGTGTGACCTATACAGGCGTGGCAACCGGGTACACGGATGATCGAAGCCTTGCAGCAACCGGTGGAGATATGGATACTTACCTTGAAAAGTACGCATACGCTTATCCCGTGTGGCGGTGTAAACAGAAGATGGGAAAGCGGGAGGGCGAAAAGCCCAGACAGAATGGAACTCGGACCAGAAGCTGTACTGCAGGGAAAAGCACGGGAGATTGTCAGATGCCGAGAGAAAAGCAGCCAATGAAAGATGCCCTTCGGAAAGCATCCATGAATGCGCACTGGAACAGAGTTTTATGGAAATGCTGTACCGCCTGAAACAGGATTATGAGAAAAATCATGAGGCTTCGGAAATAAGCATTCTTTTTCAAAAAAGCCTGTGAACAGGTGTATCAGCAGATGAAAGCGAAACAGCGTGTCAGTGGAAAGACTGGAAACGCTGGATGCCCAGATAAAGGAGCTGGAAGAAAAACTGCAGGAGACGATCGGCCGTCAGGTTACTGCCATGCGGGATGCAGTATTGGAGCAGAATTTGGAACTGAATGAATCGCTGGCGGAGGGCAACATCACATTGGACGAGATTGACAGTGATATCCGAAATGGGCTGACGGGAAATGATATTGGTACGAGCTTCTACCATGCTGAATATGAAGAAGGGTCTGAAATCGAAGCCTATGCAAGTCTGGCAAAGGATATCCGGCAGCGAATTGAGAGTTTCGAAAGGAAAAAGAAACGCTGAGTAGGAACAGGGAGCCCTTACGGTTATGAAGAAAAATTTTGACCTTTTCATTGCCTGCCTGAAAGAACTGCCGGAACAGAATGCCGCCGGTATGCCGCTGAAGGTGAACGGGCTGGATGTGCAGGGCAGCCTGTTTCGGGATGTGGATGGAAAGCCGGTTGATGGTGCGGTCGCCAGTCTGAAACGAGGACGATTGAAGATAACGCCGGAGAGGATCGCGGAAGCACCGGATCTGCTCCATTTTGAAAAAGGTATCTACTGCGCCTTTATGAAAAAAGGGAACGGTGAAAGGCGACATCGTACTTTATGAAACGAATTTTGGTGTAACGCTGCCCACCTGTGGAAATCAGAGGACACTGACCAGTTTTCTGGGATTTAAGAAATGCAGCCTTGATGGGCTGGTGACGCTGGTCGATGCCCCGTACCGGGTGTATGACAATACGGTTCAGTACCGAAGATATCTGAGAAGTAAAAGCAAAACGAGAGCAGGCTGTATAAAGGAAAGGATGCCCTGTCGGATGTGGAAATGCATACCGGCAGGGCCCTTTTTTGTTTTGTACGGATTTTTTATCGTACATATTGCTATGTGCAGAGTTTTGGTATATGGTGAGAATACAGAAATACACATAGCAGGAGTGATTGACATGAAAAAGTTAGCTTGGCTGTCCGTTGAGGATTATGGAACAACAGTGATGGAAATCATTGTGGCAAGTGCAATGAAAGGCTATCTGAGGCGGATGTCAGAGGAAGAAGCCTTGAAAAAGGTGGAGAGTATCATTGAACCAAAGATAATCCAGCTGTTCGGTGAAAGTGGCGCACCGATGCCAGTGCAAAGCCATGTTGATGGGGCAAAGTTCGCTGCGTTCATCGATGAGGCCGTAGCGGATTCGATACGAGAACTGGAAGTGAGGGAAGATGATATGTCCGGAGTCAGTATTGCTGTTTTGCAGAATGTAGAGGGAAAAAGTATGGTTGAGACAATGAGTCCGGAATTTGTAGGATTCATTGGAGATGCGTATCGAAGCCTGAAATATACAAATCATTTGGAAAAGCCTTGAAATAAAACTGGAATCGAGTATCCTTAAAATTAGAAAAAATGATATTTAGGGCTTGACGGGGACAAAGTCCCTATGTGCTATACTCGGTTTCAGAAAAGGAGGTCGAATGTTATGAGACCAAAAGAAATACAAGAAAAATTAGGCATTGATGCAGAGCGCATAAAAAACTCTTTAAGCGTGAGGGCATCTTCAAACCAGAACATCCGCCGGTGGGAAACAAGGCAACGGATTATACGGAAGCAGATTTCAAAAACCTGCAGAGGATTGTTGTCCTTACAAAATCTGGCTTAACCTGTGGAGATATAAAAAACTTCAAGCAGGAGAAATTGATCTTGAACAGGCAATCCGTGAACGGAAACAGTATATCAATGATGAACTTGAACGAAAGCGGAATGCCTTAAAAATGCTGGATAACCTTCTGGATGACAGCGCAGAATTTGATACTTTCCAGACGCAGCATTATTGGGACATCATCAGCGAAAAAAGAAGCGGCAGGCGAGGAATTTATCGATATCGAGGATATGTATGGATATCGGCCGGTTTCTCTGGAAAGAGCAGTCAAATGTCCTCATTGCGGTCATGAAGAAAATGTTGACCTTGAGGACTTCATGTATGATGAAAGCTCTTACGAAAAGAAAAAATGGTATGGGACCGGATCTTGTGTACAGCATTAATTCTGAAGATTGCTATGAATGTCCAGAATGTGGCCACACATTAAAAAAAATCGAAGGCTGGATTCAGGGAATACCCAATGGGAGCGTATGATTCGGAAGATATAAAAAGTAGAGGATTGTGGGGGTGATGAAGATGACGAGTGAGGAAAGAGAACTGCTGAAAAGAATGGATGCCGGAGAACTGGACGGCATGGTTGGGGACATGTTTCAGACAGATGGTGGTTCAACTGTCTGGACGATAATTAAAAATGGGATTCCCGTCAGATTTAAGCAGGGACCCGGAGGTAAGTTTTTTAACGGAAAAGAAAAATGAACGATACAGAGGAGTTCTTCATACACTTGCAAAATGGATGACTGATGAAGAGCGATTGG
>VOFC01002865.1_pt1 | contig 32740 bp, 65 predicted proteins | sample 5384161 | NCBI WGS metagenome assembly VOFC01 (sample SAMN12384722, study PRJNA508395) | human gut metagenome | isolation source: healthy gut B | host: Homo sapiens
GGCGCTGGCCCAGGGGATTTGGCAGGATCGGCTGTCTGCTGGCAGGATGCTGCTATGGAAAGGAGACGAACAGTGCTTTTCCATTACCTTTCATGACTCCGGCTTTGCGCCAAACAGGGGTGGCACTGATTCCCACCCAGATTTATTCCAGTATTCTGGATTTCATTCATTATGGGATTTTGCTTTTTATTCTCAAAAAACAGAAAAAGGACGGGGAGACAGCCGCGGCTTATCTGATTTTTACAGTGCAGGAAGGTTTGTGCTGGAGTTTTTCAGAGGGGATCTGGCAAGAGGAAGTGTAGGGGCATTGTCTACCTCACAGTTTATTTCCCTGTTTACTTTCGTGGCAGGAATAGTCCTGCTTCTTGTTTTTCAGTGAGAATGCCCGGGACGGCAAAAACCGAAATTTGCGAGACATGTCTGCATGAGCAAGTTCATGGATCACAGACATAAAAGCCAAAAACTGCATAGGCTTAACTGAATATAAGCTGGAGGGAAAACATGCAAAAATCCCCGGAGTATGCAGATACAGTTGGAATTCAGGAAGAAGGGACAAGGCCGGATGCGTCCCCTGCCCAGAATGAGCTGTATGCGGATTTTATTGTGAAATATATGGGGGAATTTTCAGGAAGACCTGGGCGATGTCCCGGGTATTAGCTTTCAGAAAATCAATTCGATCTATGGTGTGGTCTATGCCCCGCTTACCGAGGTGGGAAATCTGAACATCAACACGTATTCTTACAGTTTTATTCCAAAATGTTATACTTATATGGATCTTGGAAGCCTTGGGGCGTCAGGGATTACAAGGCTGCAGGAGCATCCTTATCTTCAGCTGAAAGGGCAGGGGACGGTCATTGCAGTTATTGATTCCGGAATTGACTACCGTAATCCTCTTTTTCAGAATGAAATGGGCAGCAGGATTTTTGTGTATCTGGGACCAGAATCTTGATGGAGACGGGCGTGAGGTGCCTTATGGAAAAGTGTTCTGGAAAAGTGACATTGACCGGGCACTGGCGTCGGAAAATCCGCTGGATCTGGTGCCTTCCTGGATACAAATGGACACGGTACCAGAATGGCAGCCATAGCTGCAGGAAATTATGCCCCTGAGGAGGGCTTTTGCGGGGGCGGCGCCGGAGGCCATGCTGATTATTGTGAAGGTGAAGCAGGCAAAAAAAATATTTGCGGGAGTTTTATCTGTTTCCATCACAGGCAGAGCTTTTTCAGGAAAATGATATTATGATGGGGATGGATTTCGCTGTGCGAATGGCAAATGAGAGGAAGCTGCCTCTGTCTGTGTGTCTGGGAATCGGCAGCAGCCAGGGCGCACATATTGGGAAAAAATCCGCTGAGTACATATGTGGATTATGCTTCTGCGTATTCCCTGATCTCCGTGTCTGTGGCTGCTGGAAATGAGGGCAGTGCAAGGCATCATTATACAGGCAGGCTGTCAGAGCGGGAAAATCAGGCAGGGGCAGATCTTCGCGTGGGGAACAAAGAGCCTGGCTTTACCATGGAATTCTGGGGAGAACCTCCGGAAATCTACAATCTGTCTCTGCAGTCGCCAACCGGGGAAATCCTGGATATCAGTTCGTCACTTGAGATGTGCCCCAGGAACTTTCCTTTGTTTTTGTGGAGACAAGGGTGGAGGTCATTTATGTGTCTATTGAGAGGCAGACGGATATACGCTGGTGTATTTCCGGTTTATCCAGCCTGCGCCTGGTATCTGGCGGATTTTTTTGTCGGGGCAGGGATAACCAGAATGTAAGCTTTCACATGTGGCTGCCTGTGCAGGGGCTGATTTCCGGAGGAGACGTATTTCCTGGAGCCATCTCCTTACAATACCGTGACGGCCCCCGGAGATTCCCTGGGGAGCATTACCGTCACCGCCTATCAGTACCGTGACAACAGCCTGTACGTGCAGGCAAGCCGGGGCTTTATGCCGGACGGAAATGTGGTTCCCCAGGTAGCAGCCCCGGGCGTGCAGATCAAGGTCCCCCAGCTAAACGGCCTTTACGGCTACGCCTCCGGCACCAGCCTCTCTGCCGCTCAGACAGCCGGCACCGCCGCCCTCCTCTTCGAATGGGCCGTCATCCGCGGCAACCGCCCCTTCTTCACCGGCTCCAGCGTCAAAAACTACCTCACCCGCGGCGCCAAAAAGAGAAGACCGTCTCCAGTATCCCAACCGGGACTGGGGATTTGGAAGACTGGATCTGTATCATACGTTTGAACTATTGACGTGAGAAGATATTTTTTGCTTTAGAATACGGCTATATGTGCCGGCTTTTTGATACGGAAATTATAAAGCGCAATCATAAACAGGAGGAAAACAGCTATGGAAATATCAAGTATACTGATCAAAGACACAACAAAAGAAGAGAGAATCCGCATCGTCCAGGAGGGGCTGAATCAGTGCGGAGGTGCGTGTGATTTTTGCAATGGGTGTGATAATCTGGCGGCGGGTCTGTGGATGCTTTTTATGAGCCGTATATTAATGGGGAAAAGGAACTGCGGGAACTGAATGAAGAATACAGAAGCAATTCCGATCTTGTAAAAGTAGGTGAGAGAATGAGACCACCGGAAATTAGCCTCTTATAAATATAGACAAAAACAATAAATATAGACAAAAACAAGCTTGTTTTTTGTTAACAATAATACAAAAGATTTTTAGGTAATCTAATTGTTTTTGCGCCCACTATTTGGTATACTATATAAAACAAAAAGAAAGCAGGAGAACATTATGAAGAGAGGCAGTATTTTTTGAAACTGATGGTATCCCGCGTATCCAGGAAGCTCTTCCTCTTGCGCTGCAGCATGTAGTTGCAATGATCGTGGGATGTGTCACCCCTGCCATTATTGTGGCAGGGCAGCCGGCCTTGAGAATAAGGACCAGGTCATCCTCATTCAGGCTGCTCTTGTGATCGCTGCGTTTTCCACTTTGGTCCAGCTGTTTCCAATTCGGGAAAAAGTTTCGGATTGGTTCCGGACTTCCCATGATCATGGGTGTCAGCTTCGCATATGTGCCAAGTATGCAGGCCATTGCGGACGGATACGGAATTGATACCATTATGGGAGCGCAGATCGTAGGTGGAATTGTAGCGGTTATCATGGGAATTCTGGTGAAGAAGATCCGCGTATTTTTCCCCGCCGCTGATCACAGGAACAGTAGTTTTCACCATTGGACTTTCCCTGTATCCGACAGCAATTAACTATATGGCGGGCGGAACTTCAATCCGGACTACGGTTCCTGGCAGAACTGGCTGGTTGCATTCTTCACCCTGGCTGTTGTAACTGCGCTGAATCATTTTGGAAAAGGAATCTGGAAGCTTTCCTCCATTCTGATCGGTATGCTGGCCGGATATCTGGTATCCATTCCCTTTGGCATGGTGAATCTGTCCAGTGTTGGAAATGCAAGCGTGTTCCAGCTGCCCCAGCTGATGCACTTTGGAGTGCATTTTGAGATTTCTGCATGCGTTGCGATCGGGCTTCTGTTTGCCATTAATTCTATTCAGGCGATCGGAGATTATTCTGCCACCACCATCGGTGCCATGAACCGTACTCCGAAGGATCAGGAACTCCAGAGCGGTATTGTGGCGTATGGTATTACCAACATCATCGGCGCTTTATTTGGCGGACTTCCCACTGCTACATACAGCCAGAACGTAGGTATCGTTACGACCACAAAAGTCATCAACCGCTGGGTACTGGGACTTGCAGCTGCATTCCTTGGCATTGCCGGATTTGTGCCGAAGTTTTCCGCACTTCTGACAACCATTCCGCAGTGCGTGCTGGGCGGTGCAACAGTATCCGTTTTTGCATCCATTGCCATGACCGGTATGAAACTGGTGGCTTCCGCTGAGATGGATTACCGCAACTCCTCCATTGTCGGATTGGCAGCAGCCCTTGGAGTAGGCGTATCCCAGGCCAACGCAGCACTTGCCACACTTCCTTCGTGGGTGACTACTATTTTTTTGGAAAATCTCCTGTAGTTCTGGCAACGATCATTGCAGTCTGTCTGAATCTGATCCTGCCTAAGTCCCGTGATGAGAAAAAAAAGGAAGAAAAGATCCACGACAGTGAGGTAAAAGATAAACTGGAAGAGGATCACAGAATTTTCGAGAATGAGAAATAACCAGGGAAATTTGAACGGAAAAATTGAATATAGTGAAAACTGAATAAGATGAAAAAAGCAGCATCAGGTGAGAGAAATTTCTCACCTGGTGCTGTTTTTGCTATATATTTACAAGTTATTTGCGATATACGCAAACCGGAAGCCCGTCTTCGCCCATAGGGAGCGCCACATTTCCCTGGATCAGCGGGCGTGCGTAGCGGATGAAATCCTCTGTCACATCAGAGCCATCCTCCGTAATCCAGGAGAGAGGAACGGTTTTCTCCTCGTTGCAGATCTGGTTCACATCCTCAAGTCCGCATTTCATCTGGTAAACGCCATCTGGAGTTTCCTGGCGGATAAAGGAAACCATCTTGCCCGTCTCACCCTTAAGTGCAGCCTGAACACCGAAAATTCCAGCTGTAACAGCCTCCTGCCGGTCTGTGTCAGAAAGAAGGGAAGCGCTGCAGCGCTGGCTTACATTCAGCTCAATGGAGCGGGCTTTCACCCAAGGCGGCCACGCACCAGGTTTTCGAGATATTTACCACAGCCTGCCAGCATTTTGTGTCCAAAGGTATCGGTGCCTACGGAGTTTGTCATATTCACAGATGAAGGTGCCTTTGGCATCGTGGATTCCTTCAGAAACACAAACCACAACGTTGCAGTTTTTCTCAAATGCACTGCTTACCTTCGTAAGGAATTTCTCTGTGTCAAAAAGCTGTCTCAGGCAGATAAATAAGAAGAGGGTTGTCTCCTGTATATTTGCGGGCAAGGGCACCTGCGGCGGTCAGCCAGCCTGCGTGGCGTCCCATGATCTCGATGATAGTGACGGATTTTTTCTCATAGACACAGGCGTCCAGGGTGATCTCACGGACGGTGGAAGCTACATATCTGGCTGCACTTCCAAATCCAGGCGTATGATCGGTATGCACAAGGTCATTGTCAATGGTTTTAGGTTCGCCGATAATGCGGATGTCACTGCCGATCATGGCTGCATAGCGGGAAAGCTTGCTCACCGTATCCATGGAATCGTTTCCGCCGATATAAAAGAACCAGCCGATGTTCATCTCTTCAAACCTGCGGAACAGTTCCGGGTATACCGGGTCCTCCAAAGACTGGGGGAAGCTTATAGCGGCAGGAGCCAAGATAAGCACCTGGGGTGTAAGTGAGGTATTCCAGCTTTTCCCCGGGAAGAGCTTCCTCAAAATCCAGGACTGTGCCTTTCAAAAATCCCTCAATTCCATTTACCATTCCATAAACATGTCCGATTTCCTCCTGACGGATTCCCTCAGAAACCACACCATAAAGGCTGCTGTTAATTACTGCGGTAGGACCGCCGGACTGACCGACGATCAGATTCTTTTTGCCATACAAGTAAGTCCTCCTGTTGTTCTTGGTCTCTTCATTATAACAGGAAGGCAGGCTGGTGGCTAGAGTCTGTTTGAAAAATCATTCCAACGCCCGCTTTGCGGAAAACTCAGCTGGAATTTGGGTGGCGCAGACGGACTGTATTGGAAAATTTTACATTGTGGGAAAAGAAAGGATGGATTATAATAACAGGCAGGGAGACTGCATAAAAAGTGAGCGTGAAAGAATCGATGGATAAAGAACAGGAATTTTTATACGAGAAATTCAAAAGTACGGGGCAGGAGAAAGTGAAGCTGTCCTGTGCGTTGGAAGGCTTTTTTTTCAGGAAAAGAAGAGACTTCAGAAGAAGCAAAAAACGCATACAGCCAGTACCTGAAGCGGAGAATACGTCCAGCCATGGAAGAATTGATCCGCCAGGAAAATATCTGTGAAATGGAGCAGCTGGCAGGAATGGACTGGTTTGGAATAAATGAACTGGAGAGCTTTATCCGCACCGCCAGGAAAGAGCAGAAACTGGAAAGCCTGGTGTGGCTGATGAAATTAAAGGACAGTAAATATGGATATACGGACAGAGATTTCACCCTCTGAGGTTATGAAAAAAAGAGGCGTCCACGAATGCAGAGGCTGCCCAGAGCGCCGGGACTTCGGAAAATGCCAGAGAATCCGCCTGCCGGGAGCTTGGAAGCCGTATTTTATATACCTGCCGCAGCGAAGTCTGCGCCAGATTTCCATTTTTTCACCGGGAATCGCGGCCCTTTCCTGTGAAGTGATCAGCAGGGAGAAAAGCAGGAGAACAGACCTGCAGGAAATTCACGGAATCGGCACAGACGGAAGCCGGATTCTGGCAGATCCTATGTTTCTCATCCGTGTCTGGGAGAAAAATCCCGGAGCACTGAAACAGGGATATCTGCATATTCTGTTTCACTGCCTGTACCTTCACCCCTTTTCCCAGGAAAAAAGCAAAGAAACGGTTGTGGAACCTTGCCTGCGATCTGGCAGCAGAGATTTTGTTAAAGGAAAATATACCGGAAGATCTGTGGGGATTTTCTGCAGAAGAAAAGAAGCTACGTGGCCGGGTTTTGGAATTTTTTGGAGGAAGGCCTTTATCTGCGGAGGTATTGTACCATCGGCTTGAACAGGAGAAGCTTCCGTTTTCCCAGGAGGAAATGGAGCAGCTTTTTTGCATTTGATGACCATTCTTTGTGGAAGTTGAATCCGGAGAGGGCAAAGCAGGAGAAAAGCCGCTGGGAGAAGATCCTCACCTACACCACCCTTGGAAAAGAACACCAGAAGCACCGGATCGGTGCCAATCCTGGAAACCGCCAGGAAGAGCTGGAACAGCTTTACAAAAGCCGTTATGACTACCGGAAATTTCTGAAAAAATTTGCTTTTCCAAGGGAAGAAATCCAGCTGGATGAGGAAAGCTTTGACTACATTTTCTATCATTTCGGAATGGAGCACTATGGAAATCTGCCTCTGATCGAACCGTTGGAGTATAAGGAAGTAAACCGCTTGGAGGAACTGGTCATCGCCATCGACACCTCAGGTTCCTGTTCCAGGGAGCTGGTGCAGCGGTTTCTGGGGAAACCTATCAGATTCTCAGCACAAGAGAGAATTTTTCCGGAAAATGAAAGTCTACATTATTCAGTGCGACTGCTGCATCCAGTCTGTGTCCGTGATCCATTCGGAAGAAGTGGAAGGAATACGTGCGAAATGTGCAGATACAGGGGGCGAAGCGGCACAGATTTTGTGCCTGTTTTTACTTATATAAAGAAAGAACGGGAGAAAAAAGAAACTGAAAAACCTGAAAGTCCTGATTTATTTCACAGACGGCGACGGCATTTATCCGGGGCAGAAGCCAGATTACGAGACTGCTTTTGTCTTTGTGAAAAAGAATGAAAATATGAAATATGTGCCGAATTGGGCATACAAGCTGGTGATCAGTTAGAGCAAACCGATGAATATAAAAAAGCAAAAATGAGATTAAGCATACCCTTTTGGCTTATCTGAGAAAAAAACGAAAAGGGTGGGTACATCTATCCTCTGGTGCGCCAGAGGCCAATCCTTCTGATGGGACCTCCGGGAATCGGCAAAACAGCCATTATGGAGCAGATCGCAGAGGAATGCCAGGTTGGGCTCGTGGCCTATACCATCACCCATCATACCCGTCAGAGCGCGGTAGGACTGCCGAAAATCGTCACCAGAAATTATGGCGGCAAGGAAATGGATATCACCGAATACACCATGAGCGAGATCATCGCATCCGTCTCTACGAATGCATGGAGCACACCGGCAAAAAAGAAGGAATCCTTTTTGTGGATGAGATCAACTGTGTGTCCGAGACACTGGCGCCTGCCATGCTCCAGTTTTGCAGAACAAAACCTTCGGAACCCATAAAGTGCCGAAGGGGTGGATCATTGTGGCAGCAGGCAATCCTCCTGAGTACAACAAGTCTGTCCGGGAGTTTGACATTGTAACCCTGGACCGCGTGCGAAAGCTTGAGATACAGGCCCAGACAGATGTGTGGCTGGAATACGCCGGGAAAAGGCAGGTCCACGGCGCCATTTTGTCCTATCTGACTCTGAAAAAAGAGAATTTCTACATAGTGGAAAACACGGTAGACGGAAAATTTTTTGTGACTGCCAGAGGCTGGGAGGACCTTTCGGAGCTTCTCAAAAGCTATGAAGAGCTTCAGGTGGAAGTATCCGAAGAGATTGTTGGCGAGTTTCTTCAGAAAGAGGAAATTACAAGGGACTTTGCCGCCTATTATAGACTATATGAAAGGTACAAAACGGATTACCGGGTAGGGAAATTCTAGAGGGAACTGTGCCCCAGAAGGAATACAGGCTGATCTGTGAGATGGCAGCCAGGGCGCAGTTTGAGGAGCGGTTTACCCTGACCCAGCTTGTAATGGAAGCACTTGATCAGCAGGCAGCAGCTTTCGAAAAAGTGGATGTAAGAACTGTGATGCTCCACCAGAATCTGATACAGCTGAAGCGTTTTTTTCCAGGAGCAAACATGTGTGGATTCCATGAAAGAGTTTCTGGCAGAAAGAAGAAAAGCACTGGATGCGAAATGGAAGGCAGAGCTTTTGTCGGAGCGGGAGAGATGCCAGGAGGAAGAGCAGATCGGGATTCTGGAAGAGTATTTTCTTCAGATCTGCGAGGCTCATGTGACGGACTGCCAGGAAGGCTTCCAGCTGATACGCCAGCTGTTTGAAAAAGAATGTGAGCTGCGGGGCAGGGAATTGGAGCGCACGAAAACTATGCTGGAGAGGGGCTTTGCCTTTCTGGAAGACTGCTTTGGAGAAGGACAGGAGCTGCTGCTTCTGGAGACCGGGCTTACCGGGAATCCGTGCACCAGTACTTTTTTATTTCCGAACATGGATGCGATGCTTATTTCAGGCACTGCGGGCTTTTGCTTTACCAGAAGCAGGAGAATGCCATGCGGGAAGAATGCAGGGCGATTCTGGATTCCCTGCAGGAATGATGGTTGCGGGAATTTTTCCCAGCGCTTATAATGACAGGGAGGAAATGTGCGAAAAGTTCCGGGAAACTGCATCCCTGGAGAGGAAGAAAGTTCATGAGAAAAAGGAGGTTGCCATGAAGGAAGATAAGAAACCTAAAAAAAGAAGAAAAAGGCAGGAGATGTGCTGCTTACGGTTGTGCTGATCGCAGCAATCTGCATATTCTGCTATGCGGCATACAATCTTTATCATATTTACACAGAGTACAAAAAGGGCTCAGATGAGTACAATGCCATTGCCCAGATGGCAGTGACAGAGCGCGATCCGGATCAGGATGCCCAGGAGCAGGAACCGGCAGGACCGGAAGGTCCCACCCTGAAAGCCCCTATGGACATTGATTTTTGATTCTTTAAGAAGCATTAACACAGATGTGATCGGCTGGATTTATGTAGAGGCTCTGGACGGGGTCAGCTATCCGGTAGTTCGGGAACTGACAATGACCAGTATCTTCATATGACTTATGAGAAGAACTATAATTTTGCCGGAACTATTTTCATTGATTATGAGAATAAGGCTGACTTCAGTGACTGCAATACCCTGGTTTACGGACATAATATGAAAAACGGCAGCATGTTCGGCCAGCTGAAGAATTTCAGCAAGGACGATTCTGCCTATAACAAGAGCAAATATTTCTGGATTTTCACGCCGGAGAAGAACTACAGATATGAGATTATTTCTGCGTACACTACAGCGGTAAACAGCGATACCTACACGCTGTTTAAGGGCCTGGGGACAGGAATTTGTGGACTACATGAACAAGATTGTTTCTTATTCGGATATTAAGACCACGCCGGGAGAATTGGGAGTGGAAGATAAGATCGTTACCCTTTCCACCTGTACGGGCAATGAATCCACACGTTATGTGGTTCAGGGAAAAAGAGTGGGACACCCTTGATGTGGTGAAAAAAAGACAGACAGCAGTGAGAACTGATTTTTTGAGAAATGGAATGCAAAGGCGCGCAAGGCGGGAAATTCTCCTGCCAGGCTGCTGGGATTGGAGGAAGATGGCATATGAGCGAGGAAGCAAAAAAGACTGCAGGAACTGATCGATAAGTATGATAACATTGTATTTTTTGGAGGAGCAGGAGTTTCCACTGAGAGCGGAATTCCGGATTTCAGAAGTCAGGACGGACTGTATCACCAGAAGTACGACTATCCTCCAGAAACCATATTAAGCCATACCTTTTTTATGCGTCACCCGGATGAATTTTACCGTTTCTATCAGGACAAGATGCTGTGTGACACAGCAAAGCCAAATGCGGCTCATTTGAAACTGGCAGAATTGGAGGCATCAGGCAAGCTGAAGGCTGTGATCACACAGAATATTGACAATCTTCATCAGATGGCCGGAAGCAAAAAGGTACTGGAGCTTCACGGAAGCGTATACCGCAATTACTGTATGAAATGCGGCAAATCCTACGATTTCGCCTACATGAAAAATGCAAAGGGCGTGCCTAAATGCACCTGCGGCGGAATGATCAAGCCGGACGTGGTGCTGTATGAGAAGGACTGGACAACGGTGTGATCAGCGAGGCGGTGCGGGCTATTTCCCAGGCACAGGTTCTGATCATCGGAGGAACCTCCCTTGCGGTTTACCCGGCAGCAGGCCTGATCGATTATTTTTCCGGTGAGCATCTGGTGGTGATCAACAAATCACCTACACCAAGAGACCGGTATGCGGATCTTCTGATCAAGGAGCCTATTGGACAGGTATTTTCACAGATCCAGGTGAAAAAGGCAGAAAAATAGTATTTGGAAAACGTGTGAAGAGACACACAGAATAAAACGTTTTTAAGAGGAGTTTGTCAGATTATGGCAGAGGTTTATGAAATCGGAGACATCGTTACTTTGAAAAAGGCCATCCATGCGGCAGCAAGGACTGGGAGATCTTGCGAGTGGGCGCAGATTTCCGCCTGAAGTGCATGGGATGTGGGCATCAGATCATGGTCCCCGTAAAATGGTGGAGAAAAACACAAAAATCTTCAAAAAAAGGAAAAATAATGCTTTACAGTCCACGAAAAAGTATGTTAAAATCAAAAATCGTGATATATTTTATATCCTTGCTCTTTGACAGGCAAAGGGCCAACAGACCATAAGGAGGTAAGACAAGCATGAACAAGTACGAGTTAGCATTAGTTGTTAGCGCAAAAGTTGAAGACGAAGTACGTGATGCAGTAGTTGAGAAAGCTAAAGGATACATCACACGTTACAACGGCGTTATCACAGACGTTGAAGAATGGGGTAAGAAGAAATTAGCTTACGAAATTCAGAAAATGCATGAAGGCTTCTACTATTTTATTCAGTTTGAAGCAGACGCACAGTGTCCGGCAGAAGTTGAAAGACACGTTCGTATCATGGACAACGTATTAAGATACTTAGTTGTCAGAAAAGACGCGTAATCTTTTTGCATGATCAGATTTTCAGAAGCACCATTAAGAACCGTTCAGTTATTGAAAGCATATTAAGAGAGGTAAGAAGAATGAACAAAGTAATTTTAATGGGACGCTTAACAAGAGATCCTGAGGTAAGATATTCCGCAGGAGAGAATTCTCTGGCAATTGCGAGATATACGTTGGCAGTAGACAGAAGATTCCGTCGTGACGGAGAGGCAAGTGCTGATTTTATTCCGCTGTGTTTTTTTCGGACGTACAGCGGAATTTGCTGAGAAATATTTCCGTCAGGGACTGAAGATTGCCGTAACAGGCCGTATTCAGACGGAAGCTATACCAACCGTGATGGACAGAAGGTTTATACACACAGAGGTTGTTGTGGAGGATCAGGAGTTTGCAGAGAGCAAGGCTTCAAGCGACAGCTATGCAGCTTCTCATCCACGTACAAACAGAGGCAGCACCTGCAATGTCTTCATGCCATTCCGATGGAATTGACGAGGAAGCGCAGCACAGCCGACGGCTTCATGAACATTCCGGATGGAATTGATGAAAGGAACTGCCCGTTCAACTAGAAAAACACTGATCTCTACAAGATGAAACGAATAAAATAGGAGGAAACCAATCATGGCTTACGAGGCGAAAGACCAGATTCTCCATGATGAAGAGAAGAATGCGGACGCAGAAGAAAAAACTGGTTTTACTGGTATTTAGGGCTTTTTGTTTTATAAACTCTTCTATGGAAAAATATCCAAGAATCTGTTATACTATCCTTCAAAGGCGAAAAAATTTTCCAGGGGGCAGTTTGCCTGCTGGGAATCTGAGTTTTTGTAAGTGAGGATAAACTTATGAATAAAAAACTGAAATTCAAAGGGTCCATGAAGCGGTTTATGAGATGGCCGCTGTATCTGACCATCCTTCTTGTTCTTCTGAATGTTCTGATTTTTACAGTAAATGTGAAGGCAGGACTTCTGTCACTGGCAGGACTGGTGATTTACGTGGCAGCTGCGCTTTTTGCTGACCCACTATCATCGCCCGATGATTCTCAATGACCTGATTGCCTTTGCCAATCAGTATGAATCGCTGGAGAAGCGCCTGCTGGACGATCTGGCACTTCCCTATGCCATTATGGACACCAATGGCAGGATGATCTGGTCAAATAAGGTATTTTTCCCAGCTGACGGGGAAAGACCAGATGTATAATAAGAATATTAACACCATCTTTCCGGAAATCACGCTGGAGCGCATTCCCATCCCGGAGAAGCAGGCAATCGCGGAGATGAGCACCAGCTACGGAGACCGGATCTATCGGGTTTCCATGCAGCTTGTGACCATGAAGGATGTGGTAAATGAAGCACGCATTCTGGAAAATGTGGATTCAGACGTCAGCGTGGTAGCGATGTTCTTCTATGACGAGACCGAGCTTCAGGAATACATCCAGAAGAATGAGGATGACAAGCTGGTAGTTGCACTTGCCTATTTGGACAATTATGAGGAAGCACTGGAGGGCGTGGAGGATGTGCGCCGTTCCTTCTGATTGCCCTGATCGACAGGAAAATCACCAAGTATTTTTCCAATTTCGACGGGCTTGTGCGCAAGCTTGGAGCGGGATAAATATTTCCTGATCATGCGCCAGAGTTCCCTGGAGGCCTTGAAGGAACAGCGGTTCCATATCCTGGACGAGGTCAAGACGGTGAACATCGGAAATGAGATGGCTGTCACCTTAAGTATCGGTATCGGACTGAACGGTGCCAACTATCTGCAGAACTATGAGTACTGCCGTATTGCCATCGAGATGGCCCTTGGCCGCGGCGGCGATCAGGTAGTGATCAAGAACGGGGATTCCATCACCTATTTTGGGGCAAATCCCAGCAGGTAGAGAAGAACACACGTGTCAAGGCACGCGTGAAGGCCCAGGCGCTGAAAGAATTTATGAGCACTAAAGAACGTGTGGTTGTAATGGGGCATAAGATCACGGATGTTGATGCCCTGGGTGCAGCCATCGGTATTTACCGTGCAGGTAAGACACTTGGCAAACCGGTACACATTGTGGTAAATGATCCTACAACCTCTATCCGGCCGCTGATGGCAGGATATATGAATAATCCGGATTATGAGCCTTCCATGTTTGTGGACTGCGCCCAGGCCAAAGAGTGTGGATAATAATACGGTAGTGGTTGTAGTAGATACCAACAAGCCAAGTTATACAGAGTGTCAGGATCTTCTGTACTTAACCAGGACCATTGTCGTACTGGATCACCACAGAAGAGGAAGCGAAGTCATTCAAAATGCCGTGCTTTCCTATGTGGAGCCTTATGCATCATCCACCTGTGAGATGGTTGCCGAGATCCTTCAGTATTTCTCAGATGATCTGAGACTGAGAAGCCTGGAGGCAGACTGTCTGTACGCAGGTATGGTCATTGATACCAATAACTTTACTACCCGCTCTGGTGTGCGTACCTTTGAGGCGGCTGCATTCCTTCGAAGAAACGGTGCAGACATTACGAGAGTGCGCAAGATGCCCGTGATAACATTGATGCCTATAAGGCAAGAGCAGAGGTTGTACGGACTGCTCAGATCTACCGGAACTGCTTTGCAATCGGCAGATGTCCAAGTGAAGGCCTGGAGAGCCCTACCGTAGTAGGAGCCCAGGCTGCCAATGAGCTTCTGAACATCGCCGGCGTGAAGGCTTCGTTTGTGCTGACTCCATACAATAATGAGGTATATGTAAGTGCGCGTGCCATTGATGAAGTGAACGTGCAGGTTATGATGGAACGCATGGGCGGAGGCGGTCATCTGAACATTGCCGGAGCCCAGGTGAAGGCAACAGAAGATGAGACTGAGCAGATGATCAAAGAAATTATAGATCAGTTATATCAGGAAGGAGAATTCAAAGAATGAAAGTAATTTTGTTAGAGGATGTAAAATCCCTTGGAAAAAAAGGGGAAATTGTTAACGTAAGCGACGGATATGCAAGAAACATGATCCTGCCGAAGAAGCTTGGCCTTGAGGCTACCCCTGAAGAACTTAAATGACCTGAAGCTTCAGAAGGCAAATGAAGAGAAGGTTGCTCAGGAGAATTTAGAAGCTGCCAGAGTATTTGCAAAGGATCTGGAGGACAAAGAAGTAATCCTTACCCTGAAGGTAGGCGAGGGGTGGAAGAACCTTCGGTTCCGTATCCACCAAGGAAATTTCGAAGCTGCCAAGAAACAGCTGAACCTTGACATCGAGAAAAAGAAACTGGTACTTCCAAACCCGATCCGCAATCTTGGCGTAACAAATGTAACGGTCAAGCTTCATCCTAAGGTAACCGGAAGCCTGAAAGTATGGGTAAAAGGAAGAGGCATAAGGAGCAGTAAGAGAGGATGTTTGTGCTAAATGGAAGAAGCATTGATCAAGAGGATTCTTCCTCACAGTATTGAAGCAGAGCAGTCTGTGATCGGTTCCATGATCCTGGACCGTGATGCCATTTTGGTAGCGTCAGAGATTCTGACCAGCGACGATTTTTATCAGCGCCAGTACGGAATTATTTTTGTTGCTATGGTAGAGCTGTTCAATGAGGGCCAGCCGGTAGATCTGGTCACTCTTCAGAATCGTCTGAAGAGAAGGATCTTCCGCCGGATATCAGCAGCATGGAATATGTGAGGGATCATTTCTGCGGTTCCCACATCTGCCAATGTGAAATATTATGCAAATATCGTCAGCGAGAAAGCTGTTTTAAGACGTCTGATTAAGGTCAATGAGGAAGTGGAGAATTCCTGCTACCTGGAGAAGGACAGCACCCAGATGATTTTAGAGGATGCAGAGAAGAAGCTTTTTAATGTTCTGCAGCGAAAGACCAGCGATGATTTTGTTCCCATTCAGCAGGTTGTATTAAATGCAGTCAGTAACATTGAGAAGGCTTCCAAGCTGAAGGGGTCCGTAACTGGTATTCCTACCGGATTTGTGGATCTGGATTACAAGACCTCCGGAATGCATGCCTCTGACCTGGTTCTGATCGCAGCCCGTCCTTCCATGGGAAAAACAGCGTTTGTTCTGAACATTGCCCAGTATATGGCATTTCGCAAGGATGTTACCGTTGCCATCTTCAGTCTGGAGATGTCCAAGGAGCAGCTGGTCAACCGTCTTCTTGCCATGGAATCTCATGTGGATTCTCAGAATCTTCGTACCGGAAATCTGAAAGATGAAGACTGGACGAAGCTGGTGGAGGGCGCGGATATTATCGGCCGTTCCAATCTGATCATTGATGATACGCCGGGTATTTCCATTGCGGAAATGCGCTCCAAATGCAGGAAATATAAGCTGGAACATAATCTCGGGATTATCATGATCGACTATCTGCAGCTGATGAGCGGAAGCGGACACTCAGATTCCAGACAGCAGGAGATTTCCGATATTTCCCGTTCCCTTAAGGCTCTGGCACGTGAGATGAGCGTGCCGGTGATCGCATTGTCTCAGCTCAGCCGTGCGGTGGAACAGCGTCCGGATCACAGACCAATGCTTTCGGATCTTCGAGAATCCGGAGCCATTGAACAGGATGCCGATGTGGTAATGTTCATTTACCGTGATGATTATTACCACAAGGACACAGAGAAGAAGGACATTGCGGAAATCATCATAGCCAAACAGAGAAACGGCCCTATTGGTACCGTGGAGCTTGTATGGCTGCCAAGATACACGCAGTTTGTAAATATGAAAAATAAGGAAATGCTGTCAGCTGCGGCATTTCCTGGCGAAGGCCGACAGGTTATGTCGACCTTTTTTTCTTGCAATTAAAGGTGCCTTTGCTATAATAAAAGCAGTGAATTTCATGCTGCTGTGAACAACAGTAATCTCATAAGGAGGGGTAGTATGGAGAAATGCTATACCGTGGCAGAGACTGTGAAGATGACAGGGTAAAATCCTATGTGCTACGTTACTGGGAGGACGAGCTGGATCTGCATATCGGCAGAAATGAGCTGGGACACCGCTACTACACCGGAGAGGATATTCAGCTGTTTTTTGAATATTAAGGAACTGAAGAATCGGGGGCTGCAGCTAAGAGCCATACACGACCTGCTTCCCAAAATCGCAAGAAGAGACATGTCAGAGCCGAAGGGTGAGGCAGAAGCGTCCGGAATTCAGCTTTGGAGTCCGCTTTGCCGGACAAAAACAAAAAGCAGGATGAAGAAATGTTTAAAGAAGAACTGCGGGAGAGCGTAAAGGAAACGGAAGAAGATACGAAAATCCTGGAATTCCAGGAAATCATGGAGCGTCTGATCACCCAGGAACTTCACGCCAAAAAAAGAAGGGGAGGACAGGTGGCGTTCGCTGGATGAAACCATCCGAAGACAGCAGTCTGCCAGAAAGCGAAGCCGCCGCAGCCCTGGATAAACGTGGGAAAAAGAAAAGCAAAGCGCATAAAAAAAAAGGGAGCTCCCATTATGGAAGCTCCCTTCGCTATCATTGTCCGGAAAATCAACCCTCGCTGATAGCGCCCATTGGACAGGCGTCAGCACAAGTTCCGCACTCTACGCATGTATCAGCGTCGATTACGAAATGCTCATCTCCCTGAGAAATAGCTCCTGCTGGACATTCGCTTTCGCATGTTCCACAGCTTACACACTCATCAGAAATTACATATGCCATTGTGATATCCTCCTTTAAATCTGGCATAAGATATCAAGTACAAAAATTATAAACAAAGTTTTAGAATTGTGATGGTTGCGTAAATGAACATTTGGTATTATAATGGTGGAGCGTGGGAGAAACTGATTATGGAACAGTTAATTAACACCACGGTTTAATTCAAAAAAAGGAGGAAACAGATCATGGCACAGGTGACAAAAGATATGCTGATTGGTCAGCTTCTTCAGTTAGATCCGAATATGGCTGGTATTCTTATGGCATCCGGAATGGGATGTGTAGGATGCCCATCCTCTCAGATGGAATCTCTGGAGGAGGCTGCTATGGTACACGGAATCGATGCTGACGTATTAATCCAGCAGCTGAACGATTATCTTGCAGGCCGCTAGAGCGTGTCTGAAAAAGGCTTTCTGCAAGATGTGCGTCACAATTTGTGGGATATTTTGCCCGGATGAGGGCGCCGTAGCGGGCTACGGCAACTGAATTCGGGCAAAATATCCCGCAAAGTGGGGCGTGCAGATTGCAGGAATGATTTTTCAGACACGCTCTAGTATATAGTACCGTAGTTCGGTTATATACTAAGTGATAAATAAAAGGGACTGGCGCGAAATGCCAGTCCTTTTTATTTATCAGATTTGGGCGAGCTGCTGCAGTGCTTTGCGCAGGATCAGTTCTCCATGTTCTTTTAAGTGTGCTTCTCCGGCAGGAGTAAAAGCATGCCCGCTGCCATATTCGCTGGCGTTCTTCTGCTTTTCAGAGGAATCCTCGCTGGAGATGGCTTTCTTTGTCTCTTCATAAAGCTTCTGGAAAATATCAATGATATTGTCAGCCCCGTCAAAGTGAAGGGCATCCGGTTTGGATTTCTTATATGGTGAAAATTTGGAAAAACGGGTGTCAAGCTCCTCAGGATCCTCAACCTTGGTGATGATCAGGACTACGCTTTCCCCGCTTATCGGGATTGCTTCTATCATCAGCGGGATGTTATCTGCTTCAAAGCCGAACTGGATCTGGGCCTGCTGCATCATTTCCCGGAAAAAGCTTCTTGGCCTTGTCCGTGCCGTAGGCAAGCTCACTGATACGGATCTGGTGACTGTCCAGATCTTCTTTCGTAAGAGTGCAGCGGATCTGGGTATCGCTGATCTTTTCAATTTTCATATGATCACATCCTGTTCTTTGTGGTATCAAATATCATTATGTCTTGATTTCTCATTGTATAATATATGTTTCAAAAAGTGCAATAGGAAAAAAAACAGGTAATTTCTCTGTAATTATTAAATTTTTCAAAACAGTCCGGAAAAAAAAGAATAAACTCAAAAAGCTCTTGCATAATGGCTGGGGAATCCGTATAATGAGGGACAAGAAAAAGACCGGACTGGGGTTCACAACGGATAAGCAGGACAGCTAACCACAGTTTCGTATTAAGAATATTAACACAGACATCTAGTATTTTTCTAAAAAACAGCGTCGATTTATCAGGCAGCATATCTGCTGCAGACGATGTTTCCATTCCCAGAAGATGAAAGGAAGCCTTAGTCTCTCTCTTTTTTCTGCACCATGATTCAGGTGTTTTCTGGATCCATCAAGGAAGAAAGGAGGATAGGACACGAAGCGTATATCACGATCAGGAAAGGAAAAATCCTGCAGATTGCTGGAGGAAGAACTTGCCGGATATGAGAAGTTGGGTGTTTCCCTTTATCTGGAAGGTGAGCTAAGTAACTCCACAGCCATTGCAAAAGCCTGTCAGATTGCAGATGGCGGAGGATATATGCGGGATTATACGGAAGATGAGAAAGGGCATATTGCCCGTGTGGACTTCGATTTTGTAATCGATGAGCCATGATGGGATGCCGCCTGGGGCGGCATATCCGTTTTGTAAGCCATAGGCTTTACTCCTTTAAAGCCGGGACCCTTTCGGAACTGCAGTTTCCCTACTCATGCTTTTTCACTGAAAGGGTTTCCGGCAAAAATAAACAGGTAATAAATAATGTAAACAAATTGTAAAAAGTCGAATTTTGCAATACAATTCCACGAAAAGTATGCTATAATAAAAAATAACTTTGGGCCAATTCCCATTGAAAAAGACTTATACCGAGAGGATAATATTTATATGAGGCGAAGAAGAAGGCGAAGAATAAATCCTGTAATCATAGTCGGTCTGCTGATTGCTGCGGTTGCAGTGATCGGAAGCGTCACAACCCTGATCATGCGGCGCATTCCAACGAAGAAACAGATGGATTTGACAGAATATTACGGACAGACAGGTGAATCTGAGGCTGTGATCATTATTGGCACACAGATCCTGGAAGAGAAGGCAGCCATGTCCGGTGAACAGCCGTACCTTCCGGTTGATGTGGTAGACAGCTATCTGAACCAGCGCTATTACTGGGATGAAGAAGGACAGCAGATTCTTTTATGCTACTCCGTCAGAACTGGTATCTGTACCTGCATCTTCGGAAGCAGGCGGTGACGTATGGCTGAAGGATGGAACTGCTTATCTCAGCCTTGATTTTGTGAAAAGATATACAGACCTTGATACCTATGTGTACCAGCAGCCTAACCGTGTAGCCATCCAGAAGGATTTTTCCGGCATTTCAGTGGTAACTGCAAATAAGGATACGTATGTGCGCTACAGAGGCGGAATCAAGGCGGAAGTCCTGAGCAAGATTAACAAAGGCGATAATCTTCTGTTTATGGAAGAACTGGAAAACTGGGTTCAGGTTGCCACCTGGGATGGCTATATCGGTTACGTGGAGAAGAAGAGCGTAAGCGACGTGCAGACTGTGACTATGGACCGTACATTTGCAGGGGAGGATTACACCTACCTGACCATGGATCAGCCTGTGAATCTGGTATGGCATCAGGTTATGTCCACAGATGCCAATGCAGGACTTTCCGATTCTATCCAGAATATGACAGGGGTGAATGTGATCTCACCTACCTGGTTCTATGTGTCAGACAACAGCGGCAATATCATTAATAATGCCACGATCGATTATGTCAGCACAGCACACGACAGAGGCCTGAAGGTTTGGGGACTGGTAGATAACTTTACTCAGGATATCAGTACTTATGAGGAGGTTCTTTCCAAGACCAGCTCCAGACAGAATCTGATCACACAGCTGGTGAATGCAGCGGTTGGTGCCGGCATCGACGGAATCAACGTTGACTTTGAGCAGCTTAGCGAGGATGTGGGAATCCATTTCCTGGAATTCCTTCGTGAGCTTTCCATAGAATGCCACAAGAATAACCTGGTTCTGTCAGTGGACAATCCGGTACCGGAGGATTTCACCAGCCATTACGACAGGGCAGAGCAGGGCCGCGTGGTGGATTATGTAATTATAATGGGATATGATGAGCATTATGTAGGTTCTGAAGAAGCTGGTTCCGTAGCATCCCTTCCATGGGTGGAGAAAGGAATCCAGGATACCATCGCAGAGGTTCCGGCAGAACGCGTGATCAATGCAGTTCCATTCTACACAAGACTGTGGAAAACAGAGGCAGGTACCTTATCCAGTGAGGCAATCGGCATGGATACTGCCCAGGAAGTGGTAAGCACCAACAATGCCCAGGTATACTGGGACAGCGATGTAAGCCAGAATTACGGAAGCTTCGAGAAGGACGGCTGCACTTACCAGATCTGGATCGAGGATGCCCAGTCTATCGCAGCCAAGGTACAGCTGGTGCAGACCTACAATCTTGCAGGCGTCGCAGCATGGAAGCTTGGATTTGAGAACAGCGGCATCTGGCAGGTAATTACAGACAATCTGTCAGGAAGTACTGCCAAGTAAGACTTATGTAACTGTGAAGGCAAGGAACGGTTACAGTTTTATACACCAATGATAAAAACACTCTCTGAGACATATACTGAATCATGTATGTGCCAGGGGGTGTTTTGTGTTGAAAAAGCATGCAATGGAACTGATCATGGGCTGTCTTCTGCTCTTATGCTTTTACTGTCTTTCCAGGGAAGCTGCAGCGGTGTCAGCCAGAATGAGTCAGAAGAAGGTGATTGTGGTGGACTGCGGCCATGGAGGAATTGATCCGGGAATGATCGGGATCGATGGGCTTAAGGAGAAGGAATTCAATCTTGCCATAGGAATGAAATTAAAAAAGGCTCTGGAGGATTACGGCTATCAAGTGGTGATGACCAGGGAAACAGATACCGGACTTTACGATGAGGATTCCCAGAACAAGAAAGCCCAGGACATGCAAAAGCGAATTCTCCTCATACAAAAGGTGGATCCGGTATTGACGGTGAGCATTCACCAGAACAGCTATGAAGATCCGGCTGTAAAGGGTCCGCAGGTATTCTATTACCGGGATTCTGCACAGGGGGAAGTGCTGGCGAAGAAAATCCAGGAGAAGCTGAACGAGAATCTTGAGGTGGAGCGCCCGCGGGAAATCAAGGGAAATACCACCTATTATCTCTTAAAGAGAAGTCCGGGAGTCCTGAATATTGTAGAGTGTGGTTTTCTTACCAATCCGGAGGAGGCAGCCAGCCTTTCCTCAGAGGAATATCAGGAGAAGGTGGCCCAGGCGATCGCAGACGGAGTGAAAGAATACATAGAAGAAACGCTTTAACCTCCCAGGCATGAATAATACACTTTTCAGAATCCATGGATTCTGCTATACTAAAAAAAAAATAAGTGAGGAAATACCATGTTAGGATGTGTTTATCTGATTCTGGCACTGCTTCTTGGACGTGAGATTGCCGGAAATCTTCTGTCATGTCAAAAATAAAAGAAAAAGGAGTTACGCCTTTCTGGGTGCTGTTCTCAGCAGCCTATGGATGCGGCGTGCTGCTTCTGGCCTGGGCTGTTTACATAGCGGCATGGTTGCTTAGCGTGTATGGAGGCTCTAATACGCCGCTGTTTGGAGCGAACCTGATCGTTATGACAGCTGCGGCCGTTTTTCTGGCTTACCTTGGTTACAGAAGGAGGGAAGCTTTAAAGGACTGTAAGAAGAAGCTGCAGGCCATGCTGCCGCCGTGGAAGGAAATTTTGTTTTTTGTGTTGCTTCTTGGAGCAATTACCTGGATTATGTATTATGTATTTCATATAAGTGACGGCGTCCTGTATTCCGGCTTTTTCTGTGTTTGGGGATTATGCGCCCCACACTGCCATGATGAGGTCCTTTTCCCTGGGAAATAATTTTCCTACCCAGTATCCCCATTTTGGCGGACAGGATGTGAAATATCACTTTATGTTTCAGTTCCTGTCCGGAAACCTGGAGTATCTGGGAATGCCCATTGACCTTGCATACAACAGTGTGAGTATTCTGTCACTGTGGTGCTTTTTTTTCATGATGCTGTATTCCCTGGCCAAAAGGTTTTGGGGCAAAATGAGCGCTGGGGTTCTGGCTGTATGCTTCATGGTTTTCAGAAGCGGAACTGCCTTTTTCCAGTTTGCTTATGAGCATATACAGGTTGGAGACCTTCTTGAGACCCTTTCGTCTAATTCCAGTTTTATTGGCTATACAGCCAATGAAAACTGGGGGACTGTGGAATTTTAATGTGTATCTGAATCAGAGGCATCTGGCATTCGGGCTTCTGATCGTGGCGCTGGCGCTGTGGGTTTTCCTGGAATGGCTGGAGGCAGGATGCACGCATGAGGAGAAGGAGCTCCTCTGGCTGAAGAACCGTATTTCTTCCAAAGAAGCCTGGAAATGCCGGAAGCCGGAGGCGGCGCTTCTGATGGGAATGCTTCTTGGGCTGTGTGCGTTCTGGAATGGGCGGCAGTGATTGCAGGGCTTCTGATCCTGATGGGATTTGCTGCTTTTTCTGACGGAAAGCTGGATTATGTGATCCTGGCTTTGGTGACGGTAATGTTTTCAGAAATCCAGTCCAAGATGTTTGTGTGGGGAAGCGTGGTTTCTCCGTCTTTGTATCTGGGATTTCTGGCGGAGGATAAATCTGCTTTTGGTGTGGCTGCCTATTTGTTTGAAATCAGCGGCATTGTTTTTCCTGGGTGTTGTGGTACTGCTGTTTTTTATGAAAAGGATGGAAAGGGCAGCAGCGGTAAGTTTCTTTTTCCGGCTGCTTTTGCATTTTCGTTTCCCTGACGCCGGATGTGAATGTAAATCACAAATATATTATGATTTCCTACGCCTTTCTCACGGTTTTCTGGGCTGGAGCGGTATGCCGGATGTTCCGGAAAAAGTGGCCCTTCAGGGTACTTGGGGTGATTCTTGCCCTTAGCCTTACGGTTACAGGAATTTATGATTTTGTGGTAATATTAAAGGACAACGATTCCTCCCACCGCGTAGGAGTGAAGCTTCAGAGCAATCTGACTGCGTGGCTGGATGAGAATCTTGGAAAGGATGATCTGCTTCTTACGCCGGAATACAGCATGAATGAGGTGACCATGGCCGGGGTAATGCTGTATATGGGATGGCCTTATTATGCATGGTCAGCAGGGTACGATACCTATTACCGTGCAGAAAAGGGAGCTTTGATGTACACCACTGCAGACCCGCAGGTACTGAAGGATACAGCAGAAGCAGAACAGATTACATATATCCTTTATGAGGATGGAATGACATATGAGGAAAAGGAATGCAGGGAAGATGTGATCGCAGAGACTTATCCTCTGGTTTATCAGTCAGATGATGGGAGAATCAGAATTTATGGAACAGAGCAATGAGAAAAAAAGAAAGATACAACTGATCGTCAAAATTCTGCTGGCAGCAGCGGCGCTTGGAGCATCTGCCTTTCTTCTGAAGGGAGATGTGTGGACCTTCTGGACCTGGTGGCTTCTGGCTGCTGTGATGGGCTTTTGCTGCTATGCCTGTGACTGGCAGGCTGTTCTGGCGCTTTGAGGACAAGGGCTGGATTTTTTTCCAAGGTTCTGGCTGTGGCAGCTGCGGGATTTATCACATGGTTCCTGGTTTCCATTAAGCTGGTGCCTTTTACCGGGATCACCTGTGCGGCTGTGACTGTGATATGCGCAGTTCTTTGTTTTTTACTTCTGAAAAAGGAATCAAAAAAGAAGATTGAGTGTTTTCCAGTAGAGAAGATTTCTCTTGTATACTGGGAAGAACTGATCTTTTTCCTTGCCTTTCTTTTGTGGACTTATGTGGCTGGATTCCACCCTGCCGCATATGGCACAGAGAAATTTATGGATTATGGTTTTATGGAAGCCATGATGAGAAGCACAGTTCTTCCTGCAAGAGATCTGTGGTATTCAGAAGGTACGATCAATTATTATTATGGCGGCCAGTACTTTGCCGTTTTTCTTACCAAGCTTTCCCATACGAAGGTGGAGCTTACCTATAACCTGATGCGTACTTTTGTGGCTGGACTTGCCTTTGCCATGCCTTTTTCCCTGGTTTACCAGATGACGGTGGATCGCATGAAAGGACAGCCAAAGGGGAGAAAATCAAGAAGCGTCTTCCGTTTATTGCCGGATTTACCGCAGGTACGGCTGTCTCTATTGCGGGAAACATGCATTACGTGATCTATGCACAGATCATTCCCTGGATCCAGAAGCTGACCGGACAGGAAGTGAGCAGTTACTGGTTCCCGGATGCGACCCGTTATATTGGATACAATCCATACAGGGAGGAAGACCGGACCATTCACGAATTTCCCTGTTACTCCTTTGTTCTTGGGGATCTTCACGCCCATGTGGTGAACATTATATTTGTACTTCTTGTAATTGCCCTTCTCTATGTGTGGTTAAGGGGCGTGCGCAAGAAAACCGTATCCGCAGAGGTTTCCATGAAGGATGGAAGCTTCTGGAAGAAGCAGCTTCTGATGCCTCATCTTCTGGTGATCAGTGTGCTTCTTGGAATGTTCCAGTGGACAAACTTCTGGGATTTTGTGATCTATTATGTGGTGACCCTTGGAACTGTGCTTTTTGCCAATATTATCCGGTTCCAGGGCAAGATTAAGAAGATTCTGGCAGTGACTCTTGCGCAGATGGCGGAGATTTATCTCATCGGCTATCTGGTAATCCTGCCCTTTTACTCTGCAGTTTGATACCATGATCGACGGTGTGGGAATTGCCAAATATCATTCCTATTTCTATCAGCTGATGGTGCTGTGGGGACTTCCGGCAGTGCTGACCATCACCTTTGCTGTGTCAATGCTCTGGGAAAAGCTGCGCAAAATGGAACACAAAAGCCTGTACCGTCTTATGAAGGCCATGCGCACGGCAGACCTGTTTGCCATTATCATGGGACTTTGCGCCATGGGACTGGTGATGACTCCGGAACTGGTATATGTGCGTGATATTTATGAGAATGGAAACGCAAGAGCCAACACCATGTTTAAGCTGACTTATCAGGCGTATATTCTTTTCGGGCTGACTATGGGATACGGAATTTACCGCCTTCTTGTGGTTACAAGGCAGAAAATATTTAAAGTTATCGCAGGAATCTGCCTGTTTTTCCTGGTATGGACAGTGGGATATTTCGGAAAAAGCGTGAATTCCTGGTTTGGAAATGTGCTGGATCCATCTGGCTATAAGGGACTTTATGCCCTTGGATATCTGGAGACGGATTTCCCGGAGGATGTATCTGCAATTACATGGCTGAAGGAAAATATCGAGGGTTGCCCCGGTGGTGCTTGAGGCAAACGGGGACAGCTACACTGGATTTGAACGTGTGTCTGCATCCACTGGTCTTCCCACCATTCTTGGCTGGTATGTTCATGAGTGGCTGTGGAGAAATGACACGGAAGACCTGAATGTGAAGAGCACAGATATTCAGGAATATTTATACTTCAGAGAGCGAAGAACAGGTGAGAACCCTTCTGAAGCAATATGATGTTTCCTATATTTTTGTAGGCTCCAAGGAACGGGAGAAATACGAGGATGCACTGAATAATGCACTGCTTCAGAGCCTTGGCGACATTGTATTTATAGATGAGGATTCGGGAACCTACATTGTGAAGGTAGATTGACACCGGTAAAGAACTGGTGTTATAGTAATGAGGAATGGCAGCTGTGCAGAGCCTTTTTGGGAGTACACTCTGGCACCATGCAGCTGCCAATATTGAAAATACAAGCTGCAGCCTGCTGCAGCGAAAAGAAAGCTGGATGGAAATGAAAGCAGAAATAGTAGCCATGACGGCAGAGGCCATTGATAAAAAGCCATTGCCAGAGGCGGAGAAATATTAAAAAGGGGAGGCCTGGTGGCTTTCCCAACAGAGACAGTTTACGGTCTTGGAGGAAATGCCCTGGATCCTATGGCCTCCAAAAAAGATTTATGCGGCCAAGGGACGTCCTTCTGACAATCCTCTGATCGTGCATATTGCAGAGATGGAAGCACTTGCTCCCATTGTAAAAAGCGTCCCGGAGAAGGCGAAGATTCTGGCCAAAAAGTTCTGGCCAGGTCCCCTTACCATGATTTTTGAGAAGTCTGATCTGGTTCCCCTTGAGACAACAGGCGGGCTGGAAAGCGTTGCAGTGCGTTTCCCAAGTGATCCCATTGCAGCAGCTTTGATCCTTGCATCCAGCGGATATGTGGCAGCACCAAGCGCCAATACTTCCGGGCGTCCAAGCCCTACTACGGCACAGCATGTGGAGGAAGATCTAGGGGATGCCATTGATATGATCATTGACGGCGGTCCGGTTGGAATCGGCCTGGAATCTACTATTGTGGATTTTACAGAGGAGGTTCCAGTGGTGCTTCGTCCCGGATATATTTCCCTGGAAATGCTCCAGGAGGTTCTTGGAGATGTGCGCATGGACAAGGGGCTGATAAAGCCTGACAGCAACATCCGTCCTAAGGCTCCAGGCATGAAGTACAGGCACTATGCGCCTAAGGCAGATCTTGCTATTGTGGAAGGCCCCACAGAAGAAGTGATCAAAGCCATCAATCAGTTTGTAAAAGAAGATGCTGCCAACGGTCTTCAGTCAGGAATCATTGCCACAGAGGAAACCATTTCCCAGTATCCGGATGGAATTGTGAAATGCATTGGAAGCAGAGCGGCAGAGGAAACCATTGCCCACAATCTGTATGAGGTTTTAAGGGAATTTGACCAGTGTCAGGTAAGTAAGATTTATTCAGAGGCTTTTTATACACCCAAAATGGGACAGGCAATTATGAACCGACTGTTAAAAGCAGCCGGCCATAAAATAATAAACGTAGGGGAAGTAACCAATGAGAGTTGCATTAGGAAGTGACCACGGCGGATTTGAGCTGAAACAGGAGATCATCAAATATTTAGAGGAAAAACAGATTGCGTACAAGGACTATGGCTGCCACAGCACCGAGTCTACGGATTACCCGATTTATGCCAAGAAGGTTGCACACGGCATTCTGGATGGCGAGTGTGATCTTGGAATTCTGGTATGCAGGAACCGGAATCGGCATTTCCATTACAGCCAACAAGATCAAGGGAATTCGTGCCGCTGTATGTACAGACTGCTTTACCGCAGAGGCAACAAGACTTCACAATGATGCCAACATCCTTGCACTTGGAGGACGTGTGGTAGGTCCTGGACTGGCTGTTAAGATTGTGGATACATTTTTGAATACTCCGTTTTCCGGAGATGAGACATATCCGCAGAATCGCACAGATCGAGACCGAAGTAGGAAGGAGAGCTTCTATGGAAAATACAAACCGCAAGCAGATGGATCCAAGAGCCGCCTACGCAGCTACCCACAAAAAAGGGAGGGGTATCTGACCTGGGATGAATATTTTCATGGGTGTTGCCATGCTTTCCGGCATGCGCTCAAGGACCCCAATTCACAGGTTGGGGCATGTATTGTCAGCGAGGACAATAAGATCCCTGTCCATGGGATACAACGGATTTCCAAAGGGATGCTCCGATGATGCCTTTCCTGGGCGAGAGGGGCGAACCTCTGGACACCAAGTATCTGTATGTTACCCATAGTGATGCTGAATGAAGCCTGCCCAAAATGTATGTAAACCTTTTTCCCTTTGTATGCCAAAGCCATCATTCAATTAAAACACTGGGGGCGGCAGTCCCTTCAAGAGAAGGATTCTGCTGGTGTACGATATTATCAGTATAAGAGAACCGAACGTAACATTTTGCTGGAAGTTTAGGCAGAGGTGAATTTTACAAATAAAAATACAGAATTAAAAAATGAATAAAGAGAATAGCAGGACTATTTTTTAGTGTTGCCATTTTTGCTGTTAATCATCCTATGGTGGACAGTGAGAAAAATCCTTTCAATGGACCCTGGATCTGTTATTTTGCTATCTCCTTCTTTTGCTCCTTGAGAACGGACAAAAAATGAAGATACGCTTTGGTTCAAAAATAGCGGATGTTCTTTTGCTGCTTGACACCTGGCATCCGATCTTTTTCAGATGGCATGGCAGTCCGGTACAAAAAAGAGCGCCCATAAAGGGGCTGATCGGAAGTGCGGTCTCAATGACAGGCGTGGAATCTGCTGATTTATTTCCCGGTTTTTGCCTGAGTAGGTGGGCAGGGCCTCCGTTGTTTTCGGCTAATTTGCCCTGGACCGGACGGAAAAATTACATTGGAGAGAATGCCTCTGGCCGGATTTACGCTGATCTGTGCAAAATTTGTTCAGTTTGCAGGTATCTGGGAAGAAGAGCAGGCCAGAATGGGAGTTTTGTATGGGAGCTGTATTGCACTGGCTCTGTCTTTCAAATGCAGAAGACGGAAAATGTTTATTTATGTCAATATAGAAATCATGCCTTAATTCCGCAGACCGAGTGACAGAACTGGCAGAGGGTCTTGAGAAGGAAACAGAAGAAAAGAATGATCTGGTTCAGAGGTTGTCCAGCCGAAGAACATTATTATGCTCATGAATGAGAGCCCTGATTTTGAGAGTGTGGGAGAGATTGCCACAAATGCCCAGATCCTTCCGTTTATTCACAGTCTTGATAAAAATGTGAAGCATGGAAATCTTCATATGCCAACCTTCGGAGGTGGTACGGGCACGTTCTTATGAAGCACTCACCGGAAAACTAACTTTTTCTTGCATAGCTTTATGTGCGGGAACCGGAATACGGAATGGAGCATTTTTGAAATCTCAGGGATATTACACCATTGCCATGCATCCAAACAAGGCACGGAACTGGAACCGTGATAATGTATATCCTGATATGAGTTTGATGAGTCTTCAGAATTGGGGGAGATGAGTATCGGGATAAGATACGTAATAACATCAGCGATCAGGCTACTTACGATAAGATCATCAGTCTTTATGAAAATAAGGGAGCACATGACAAATTGTTTACCTTCTGTGTGACTTTATGGCGGTTTACAGAGAACCTTAAATGGCTTTGAGCCTGGTGAAGCTGAACTGATCAATCCGCTGGCAGAATAGTAGTCGGATAAAAGCATTTGAAGGAGCTTTGAGAAAATGGACGAGCCAACCATGATCGGGATGTTTGGAGATGCTGGCCGAAGATTGAGGAAAATTTTATGGCAGAGGTTCTGGGAAAGCAAAATGAGCCTGGAGGGAGCCAGATAACCTATGCCACACCTATGTTTGGCAGAAAGTGGAGGAAGATTTCAGTGCCAATCTGGGGAAGCTATAACTTGCCGGTATAACCAGTTCCAGGATACAATGCAGCTGCCCATCATAGGTGTTGGCACGCAGTGCGAGGGATGGAAAAGGTATGCCACAGAGGAACCGGCCTACCCAATATTTTGGAATATAACAATCAGTTTGAAGAAGAACGTAGCAGAGAGCTTGTTTATTAATTTTGGAAACTGAGAAGAAAAAAATGCTGTAAAAAGGTACGGCCTGTTTGAAAAATATTGGTAATCTGCGTCCTGCGGGACGTTCACAAACGCCCTCATCGGGGCAAATGAAGGGGCTTTTTTTATGGAGCAAAAAGTAACTGTTCGCAGCGGCGCAGTTGTGAAGGTACTGAACAGTTTTTAGAAAAGGAGAAAGAATCATGGCAAACAACAAGAAACTGGTAGAAGCGATCACAGCGATGGATGAAGATTTTGCACAGTGGTACACAGACGTTGTAAAGAAAGCTGAACTCTGCGGTTATACCAGCGTATAAAGGCTGCATGGCAATTAAACCTGCAGGATATGCAATCTGGGAAAATATCCAGCACGAACTGGACAGAAGATTTAAAGAGACTGGTGTAGAGAATGTATACATGCCAATGTTTATTCCGGAGAGCCGCTTCTAGAAAGAAAAGGATCATGTTGAGGGCTTTGCACCAGAAGTCGCATGGGTCACACATGGCGGACTTGACCAACTTCAGGAGCGTCTTTGTGTAAGTCCTACATCAGAGACACTTATTCTGTGATTTCTATCAGCAAAAGAAATCCAGTCCCACAGAGACCTGCCGAAGGTATACAATCAGTGGTGTTCTGTTGTGCGCTGGGAAAAGACAACCCGTCCGTTCCTCCGTTCACGTGAGTTCTTATGGCAGGAAGGACATACAGCCCACGCTACAGCCGAGGAAGCAGAAGAACGTACTATCCAGATGCTTAATTTTTACGCAGACTTCTGCGAGGAAGTACTTGCAACATCGAGTCTCTGATGCACGATGGAAAAGCACTTCAGTCTGGTACCAGCCATAACTTTGGTGATGGATTTGCCAAAGCATTTGGCATCCAGTACACAGATAAGAACAATCAGCTTCAGTATGTGCACCAGACCTCATGGGGAATGACAACCCGTATGATCGGTGCCCTGATCATGGTTCACGGTGACAACAGCGGACTCGTACTTCCGCCAAGAATCGCTCCGGTTCAGGCAGTTGTGATCCCGATCCAGCAGAGAAAAGAAGGCGTTCTTGAGAAAGCTGAGGAGCTTACCCAGATCCTTAAGGCAGCTGGAATCCGCGTGAAGACAGATGCTACAGACAAGAGCCCGGGATTCAAATTAGCTGAGCAGGAAATGCGTGGTATCCCGATCCGTATCGAGTGCGGTCCGAAGGATATCGAGAATGGTCAGGCTGTGATCTGCCGAAGAGATACCAGAGAAATACGTAGTGAAATTCGAAGAGCTTGCAGCAAAGGTACAGGAAGTTCTGGATACTATCCAGAAGGATATGCTTGAGAGAGCAAGAGCTCACAGAGATGCCCATACCTATGTGGCAACAAACTACGAAGAATTCAAGGAAACCATCAACAACAAGCCTGGATTTGTGAAGGCTATGTGGTGCGGCAACCGCGAATGCGAAGACAAGATCAAAGAGGATGTTCAGGCAACCTCCAGATGCATGCCTTTCCAGCAGGAGCATTTAAGCGACGTGTGCGTATGCTGCGGTAAGCCTGCTAAGGCTATGGTTTACTGGGGACGTGCTTATTAAACAAAAAGTTCTGGAAAGTGCCTGTGCAGATATACAGACACTGGAAAGTATTGGGGCAAAATATTTTTGCCCCAATTTTTGTGAAAGAAGGAAAAAATGTGTCTGGAATTATGATTTATCAGATGAGGCAGGTGATTACTATGAAATTTGAAATTCCATCAAAAGTTGAGACTATCATCCATACACTGGAGGCAGCAGGCTTTGAGGCCTATGCAGTTGGCGGCTGCGTCAGGGACGCGCCATCTTGGAAGGACGCCCAATGACTGGGATATCACCACCTCAGCCACACCGGAGAGCAGGTCAAGGCCTTATTTCACAGAACAGTGGACACCGGAATCGCCCACGGCACTGTGACGGTACTGCTGGATAAGGACGGCTTCGAGGTAACCACCTACCGTGTGGACGGAGAATATGAGGATGGAATTAAACTAGAGGATAAGCTTCTGGAACTTGCAGAGACAAAATTAGCAGAGTAGGGATAACGCCCTCCGCACACTCATAAGAGGAAGGTATCGAAAGTTGTTTGAGCCTGTTTGAAAATCATTCCCGCAATCTGCACGCCCCATTTTGCAGAAAGCATTTTCCAAACACGCTCTAGTTACTGCAGCAGGCAGTTCGTAGAAAGTGACGGGGGATTTTTTATTGTATGATTATGGTATCAGTACTCTGAATCAATATGGCCTCACAGTACAGTCTTCATCCTGACCTGCAGCGCACTTCTTTGCCGCACAGATTAGACTTCTGATTCTTGCGGGAATTTCACTTGCTCAGAAAAGAAGCTGCAGTTTGCGAACTGCTGCAGATACTTCAAAGAGAAGGATGTCTTGTGGATGTGTATCTTGAAAAATCAAACTGGTTCTTATACCGGGGACAAAGACAACATTCTATACGCTTCAGAAGTGGTACGACGGCAGGGAAATGCGATATGAAGTCAGTAAAGGACATCAAAAAAGTGTGGAAATACTACAAAAATACATAAATTTATGAAAATGCCAGAAAAAGTGCCGTATATTGCAAAATCTCTTGAGGAAGAGTATACAAAGGCATAATTGTGAACTGCGGAAGATAGGTGAAATATATCCGGAAAAAAGGAGCTTCCTCTGAATTCGAGAAGCTTTATCTGAAAAATGCAGAGTGGTTTCCCTTGAAAAAGGGGAGCAGGCACTGACTGCACTGAAAGCTTCCGGTTACGAGACTCTTCGGAAGGAGGCGTTTTTTACAGGATGCTTTTAAGCACGGAGAATTTAATCAGCACAATGTACTTTTGGGGAAAATGGGACTGTAGTAACCAATTTTAATCATCTTGCCTGTGATGTCCAGATTGTGACCTGTACCATTTTTATGAGAAAATTCTGGAGAAAGTATAACTGGGATGTGCGCCTGGCCAGGAAGATGCTGGAAAGCTACCATGGAATCCGAATCAATTTCACGAGCCAGATGGCAGAACCTGAAAGATCCGCTTTTTACCTATCCCAGAGAGAAGTACTGGAAAGCTGGCAAATTA
>VOFC01005356.1_pt1 | contig 32737 bp, 65 predicted proteins | sample 5384161 | NCBI WGS metagenome assembly VOFC01 (sample SAMN12384722, study PRJNA508395) | human gut metagenome | isolation source: healthy gut B | host: Homo sapiens
CATGGCCTCGGTGGCCATGCTGGTGGGGCTGATTCTGGGCTTTTACTCCCTGGTGGTCAGCCTGGGTTACTACGGCTACACCCTGCGGGTCATGCAGCAGGAGCCAGGAGGGAGGGGGGCTACGGCACCCTGTTCTCCCAGTTCTACCAGGCTGGTAAGGTGATCCTGCTGAACATTCTGAAGTTCATCTTCATCTATCTGTGGTCCCTGCTGTTTCTCTTCCCGGGTATTGTGGCCCTCTACCGTTACCGGTTGGCGGAGTACGCCCTGTTGGACGACCCGGAGATCTCCCCCTGGAGGCCATCCGCCGCAGCAAGCAGCTGATGATGGGCCGCAAGATGCAGCTCTTTGTCACCGACCTGTCCTTCCTGGGCTGGCTTGTTCTGGCGGGCCTCATTGTCAGCCTGGTCTACCAGTTGGCCCTGATGATCCTGCCCATGACGGTGGCGGACCTGCTGTCCCTGGCGGTCAACATCGTTATCAGCATGTTCCTCTCCGCCTATATGAGCCTCACCGTGGCGGGCTTTTACCTCTTTGCCCTGGGCAATCAGGCCCCGCCGGTGCAGAATCAGGGCGGCGACTTCAACCAGTGGAACCAGTACCCCCCGCATAACCCAACGGCGGGGACCATGGGCTGGAACCAGCAGCCCCCAGAACCCCTTCGGCGGCGACGAGGGTTGGAACCAGTAAGCCTTTGGGAGTGCCGGTCCGGGCACTCCCAATTCTTTGGAAATATGGTTGACTTTGCGAGTTGAAAGTGCTAAAAGTAATGAAAGCAATTTCCATACCAAACTCCTGTGAGGAGGAAGAACGATGAAAAAAAGTGATTGCCGTGGTAGGCCTGGGTTTGATTGGCGGCTCGCTGGGCCGCCGCCCTAAAGGGCTTTGAGGATTATGAGGTGGTGGGCGTGGTCCGCCGCCAGGAGACCCTGGACTATGCCCTGGAACATGGGTGTGCGACCGGGGCACTTTGGATGCGGCGGAGGCCCTGGCGGAGGCCGACGTGACCTTCCTGTGCACCGCCCCCAGCATTGTGATCCGCTATCTGAAGGAGTACAAGGGAGGTGTACAAGCCGGGCAGCCTGGTCACCGACGTGTGCGGCATCAAGACCGCCATTATGAAGGCCTCCCAGGTGCTGCCCCCCAGGTGGATTTTATCGGCTGCCACCCCATGGCGGGCACCGAGTTCTCCGGCATTGAGCACTCTTTCCCGGAGCTGTTCCAGCGCTGCCATTTCATCCTGACCCCCGGGACACCAGCGCTCCGGGCCACCTGGAACTGATGGGCGGATCGCGGACTACATCGGGCGGCGCCGATGTGGTCACCACCACCCCGGAGCGCCACGACGAGATCATCGCCACACCAGCCAGCTGATGCACATTGTGGCCCTGTCGGTGTGCGACGACGCGGAGCTGTTCCGCTGCAAGGGGGCTTTGAGGGGGTTCCTTCCGGGACTGCACCCGGGTGGCCGCCCTGGACGTGCCCCTGTGGAAGGAACTGATGACCTTGAACGCCGACGCTCTGACCCAGGTGATCATCCGGCTGGAGGAGAATATCCACGCCTACCGGGTGGCCTGGAGCACCACGACGTGGGCGGGTCACCGCCAAGCTGGAGTATTCTTCCAACCGCAAAGCGCCGGATGAACCTGCCCGGGCCCCGGACAGGTCAGCCTGGATCTGGATTTGTTTCAATAATCATTTGAAAAACCGCCGGGAAAATGCCTTCCGGCGGTTTTTCCAGAAAATTATGCGATGCTGGCATGCCCTGCCTTCCATTGCATTTTGGAGGACGACAATATATAATATAATGAATAAAAACTCGCAAGTCAGCGGCGATTCAGGAGGCGGTTTAAAATGGATCGGAAGAGAAGCGTGGCTGAGTTGTTTGCGACGCTATGTGTTTCTGTGCGTGGCCCTGTTGGTGATGGCCTTCGGGGTGGCTTTTTCCATCAAGGCAGATTTGGGTACATCTCCCATTTCCAGTGTGCCCTATGTCATCAGCGAATTCACCCCCTGACGGTGGGCATCATCACCATTCTGATGCACTGCGTGTTCATCACCCTGCAAATCCTGATTCTGCGGAAGCGGTACCAGCCGGTGCAGCTGATGCAGCTACCGGTGGCTCTGGTGTTCGGTTTATGACGGATTTTGCGGTATGGGTGCTGCGGGGGCGTCCACTATTCCGCCTATTGGCAGCAGTGGGTGCTCTGTGTCATCGGTATTCTGCTGGTGGCAGTGGGCGTCAGCTTTGAGGTCACCGCCAACGTGGTGGTGCTGGCCGGCGAGGGGCCTGGTGCTGGCGGTATGTACCGCCAATCCCAAGCTGAAATTCGGCAATATGAAGGTGGCCTTTGACGTGAGCCTGGTGGTCATTGCCTGCCTGCTGCTCTCCTTCCTGTTCCTGCATGGCCTGGTGGGGGTCGGGAGGGCACCGTGGCGGCAGCCATTCTGGTGGGCCAGATCGCCAAGCGAATCAATGTGGTGCTGAAGCCCTTCGACAAAAGAGTGCTGTCCGGTGTCCATTCCAGGACATAAGATTTGAAAAATGACATTGTAAAAGACTTGTACATATGTTAAAATAAAAAAAATTTGGGGATCAAAAACAACAGGAAAAGGAATCAGAAAAAGTGAGGAAAAAATGGGAATTTCCCAAGAAGAAAAACGGCGGTTGACTGCCAAGCGCTGGCTGATCCTGATTGCCAGCTGTCTCATCAACCTGTGCATCGCTCCATGTAATGCCTGGAGCGTGTTTTCCGCCCCCATGGCGGGAGCTATCTGAGCGCGTTGAACGGAGTGCAGCTGACGGCAGCGGATCTGGCCATCGTGTTTTCCATCGGCAACGCCGACGGCTTTATCACGCTGATTGGCGGCGGCTTTATCAACGATAAGCTGGGGCCCAAGTGGGTCATCTTTGCCGGCGGCATCCTGTTCGGCCTGGGCTTTGTGGTCTGCGGCCTGGCCCGCAGTGTGGCCATGCTGATCGTCGGCTTCGGCCTGATGTGCGGCCTGGGCATGGGTCTGGCTTATGGCTGCACCATCAGCAACTCGGTGAAGTTTTTCCCGGATAGCGGGGCCTGATCGGCGGCATTGCCACCGCCTCCTACGGCATCAGCTCCGTCATCATCCCTCCCATTGCCAACGCGCTGATCGACAGCATGGGCGTCAACACCTCCTTTATCATCTTCGGTGTGGCCACCGTGGTGATTGTGGGCGTGTTCTCCTTCATGGTGGAGAAGTGCCCGGTGGACTTCGCCCCGGTGGGCTGGAATCCCCGGGAGGTGGCGGCCACCGAGACCAAGACCGTGGCGGTGCCCGACAAGGATTGGAAGGGCATGCTCTCCCACCCCGATTTTCTACATCATGATCATCATGCTGTTCTTCGGCGCCAACTTCGGCATGATGGCCATTTCCCCAGGCCTCAACATTGCCCAGAATATGGTGGCCATGACCGCCGCCAACGCCGCCATCGTGGTCTCCGTTCTGGCTCTGTTCAACGCCTTCGGCCGGGTGGTGGCCGGCCCCTGTCTGATAAGATTGGCCGGATCAACACCCTGACCCTGGTGTTTGTGGTGGCCATCGTGGCCCTGATCCTGCTGTTCAACTGCGGCACCGGCACGGTTTTTGCTGTTCTATATCGGCATCTGCCTGATCGGCGTTTGCTTCGGCGCCTTCATGGGCATCTATCCGGGCTTCACCGCCGACAACTTCGGCACCAAGAACAGCAGCGTCAACTACGGTATCATGTTCATCGGCTTCTCCGCCGCCGGCCTCATCGGGCCCCAGATCATGAGCAACATCTACAAGGCCACCGGCGCCTATCAGATGGCCTTCATCGTGGCAGCGGTGATGGCTGTGGTGGGCCTGGCCCTGTCCTTCCTGTATCGGGTGGTCAGCAAGCACAGCAAGGCCTGATCTCATATCGAACACAAATAACAGCCCAAGCTCCCCCAGGAGCTTGGGCTGTTTCACATGGACGGGGGCCCCGGCGAGAAAATTCGCCGGGGGTGGACTGTTCAGATATTATTCCTGTCGCTCCAACAGCTGCACCACGTTTTTCATAGTCGTAGAATTTCAGAATGCCGGGCTTGCTCTGGGGCAGGGCGTCCAGCTCATCCCAGTCCACCAGGCAGATGTGGCGGCGCTGGTCGGTGTGTTTGGTCTTGCACTGGGCCCGTTCCTCCTCCGTGAGCTGTCCTCCACCGGGAGCCGGACCCAGCCCCGGCTGAAATGGAAGGCGTTCCAACGCCGGTGTTCGTAGCGCGGGCCAGCCGCCAGCAGACCTGTTCCTTCTCCTCTGGGGACAGGCCGGACAGATCCCCGGCCAGGGCCAGCTTGTTGGGGATGTCCCAGAGCACCGCCCGGTTGGAGGCCTGGGCAAAGGTGCCCAGGTGCTGCCAGTCCGGGGCGGCGCCGTTGTTGCTCTGATAGCGGCGATGGAGGCCTGAGCCTCCCGGTCCGCCCGGCGCCGGACCAGCTCCTCATAGGTGAACTGGGTGCGGTTGTCCTGAAGGAAGGTGACGCAGTCCACATTGGACAGCAGCTCCGCACTGCCCGGGGGCGTCCTCGTGGAGGGCTACCACCAGTTGGGGCAGGGGGAGATGGCCTGCCGGCGGCACAGCCGCAGCAGCCGCTGGGGGCGGTGTTGATGTTCTGGGCGGTGTCTCCGGTGTCGATGAAGATCTGGTCAGCCGGTCCAGCCGCTGTTCAGGGCTTCAAAGAAGGCGTCCTCCTCAGCCCCGCGTTCCAGCCAGGTCAGGCCGGGGTTCTGGGCCACCTCCGGGAAAAGTCGCGATAGAAGGCCCCCGACAGTTGGCCAGGTCCTTTGGACACAATCAGGGCGTCCAGACCGCCCTGTCCGAGACACGGAGGTTTCAAAGGCGGTGTTCTCATAGGTGGTCAGCAGAAACTCCCGGCTCAGGGGCCCGAAGCCCACCACGCAGAGGGAAAAGGGACGATCGGGCACAAAGACGTGGTCCTCCTCCCGGCCGTAGCCGTGGTCCTTGAGCCAGGCAATGGGCAGATGGTTGTTCAGGTGATTCTGGCAGATCAGCTGCTCCCGGGACACCAGCCAGGCGTCAGTCTGGTGAAATCCAGATCCTCCAGCCGCAGCAGGGTGGGATCCAGAAAGGCGGTGACGTGGAGGTTGGGCAGACGCTGCCCCAGCTGTTCCAGCCGCCGCAGCAGGCTGAGGTTCTCGTGGTTGGGCTCCGGCAGCAGCACCTGGTACTCCCGCCGGGGGGACAGCCGCTGCAGGTGCTTCCAGTTGGTGGTCAGGGCCTCAGTGATGGGCAGGGGCGTCGTCGCTGTCGGGGTTGGGGTCCAGATAGAGCACGGCGGCGTGGCAGCAGCTGCGCTGGATGTCTGAATCAGGGCCTGGGCGTCGGAGAGCTCACCGAAGATAATGAAAATTTCCTTTTGCGCCAAAGGCGCATTCTCAGCCGCAGATCGTTGAAGAACCGGCGGAACAGGGCCTGGACCACGGTGCCGGATGGTGAGATGGAGGCGATGACGAAGATGATCACATATTGCAGTTGGGCAAAGCCATCCAGTCCCATCTGAAAGCCCATAATCATGGGGGCCTGGTAAATACTCAGCATCAGCGCCCGGACCAAGCCGGCAAAGTCAGCCCCAGGGTGTACAGCGAGCGAGAAGCTGATGGCCGCCACAAACACAAAGTTATAGCCCATCAGCACGGGCTGCGCAGCCGCTTCAGGCGGCGGCGCAGGCCCAGGTCAGGAATGACGATACCCAAAAAAACCTATCAGTATCATAGCGGTTCATCCTCTTTCAAATGATTTGAAATTATTCCGATTTGGTAAGAAGTATTATACGTTAGCCAGGGACTGCTGTCAAACGCTTCCCATAAAGCCGGGATTAAAATTCCATAAAGGGGCGGTTGATGTTTTGAGGCGGATTGGAGTACAATGGCCCCAGCAATTGGAGTGGGGTGGCACCGTTGGAGACCCGTTTGGACCAGGGAAATATCACCGGAAGACTGTTAAAATTTCGCACTGCCCATGATGGCGGGCAACCTGTTGCAGCAGGTCTATAACATCGCCGACACCCTGATCGTGGGCCGGTTTTGGGGGCCAACGCCCTGGCGGCGGTGGGCAGTTCCGGCGCTGATGGTATTTCTGACCTCAATCCTGCTGGGGCTTTTCCATGGGGGCCGGGGCCCTACTTCTCCATCCAGTATCGGCCGGGAGGATTGGGACAAGCTGCGGCAGGGGTGGCCCTGTCCTTTGGCTCCATCGGGGTGGCGGCCCTGGTGCTCAACGCCCTGATGTTTCTGCTGCTGGAGTTCATCCTGCGGTTTTTGCAGGTGCCGCCGGGTAGGTCACCGGCCTGATGCGCAGCTATCTGCATTATTTTTGTCGGCCTGGTAGCCACCTTCCTCTATAATTTTTTCGCCAACCTGCTGCGCTCGGTGGGCAACTCCGCGGTGCCCCTCTATTTCTCTGCGCCTCCGCCATCGGAAACGTGGTGTTGGACCTGGTGTTTGTGCTGGTGTTCCACTGGGGTGGCAGGGCCGCCGCCGCCACAGTGCTGGCCCAGTACGCCTCCGGGCTGGGACTGATGGCCTATTTCTGGTTGAAGTGTCCCCATCTGCGGCCCCGGCGGCAGCACATGCGCTGGGATCGGGCCATCATGAAGGAGATCTCCGGGCTGTCGCTGCTGACCTGCTTGCAGCAGTCCATTATGAATTTTGGTATCCTGATGGTGCAGGGGCTGGTGAACAGCTTTGGCCCCACGGTGATGGCGGCCTTCGCGGCGGCGGTGAAGATCGACAGCTTCGCCTATCTGCCGGTGCAGGACTTCGGCAACGCCTACTCCACCTTTGTGGCCCAGAATTACGGGCGGGCCAGCGGGAGCGGATTCAAAAGGGCTTCCGCAGCGCTGTGGGGGCGGTGTTCCTGTTCTGCGCCCTGATCAGCGCCGGGGTGTGTATCTTTGCCCCGGCCTGATGGGCATTTTCGTGGAGCCCGGGGAGACGGAGATCGTGGCCATCGGCGTGGGCTATCTGCGCATCGAGGGGGCCTGTTACTTCGGCATTGGTCTGCTGTTCCTGTTCTACGGTTACTACCGGGCGGTCAAGCGGCCGGGGATGTCGGTGGTGCTCACCATTCTGTCCCTGGGCACCCGGGTGGCCCTGGCCTATATCCTCTCCGCCCTGCCCGGGGTGGGGGAAATCGGCATCTGGGTCAGCGTCCCCATCGGCTGGGCCCTGGCAGACCTGTGCGGCGGGTTCTACTATTTTAAATTAAAGAAACACGCTCCGGTTCCGCTGAAACAGTGACTCGGGAAAAAGGGGCGCGCTGCGGTTTTTCCAAAACTGCAGCGCGCCCCTTTGCTGTGTTATTGGGAGGCCTGAAAGGCGGCGATGGCCTCCAGAAAGGCCTGGCCATAGCGCCGGGCCTTTTGTTCGCCCACCCGCTGACCTCCAGCAGGTCAAACCGGGACTGGGGGCGGGTTCGGGCCATCTCCGACAGGGTGGCGTTGGAAAAGATGACATAGGGGGGGACGCTCCCGGCGGGCCAGCTGGGCCCGGACCTCCTTGAGGGCGGCAAACAGGGCGGCGTCTGCTCCCCTGAAGGGGCCTTTGGCTTTGCGGCGGCCGCCCGCCCCCGGCGGGGTCCTCCACCGGCATCAGTACCCGCCGGCCCTGGAAGAGCACCTCCTCCGCCGCCTCCGTGAGCTCCAGCCCGCCCTCCGCTCCGGGCTGGGTCAGATGCTCTGTGGAGAGCAGGTCGGTGAGGGCCATGATCCGGGGCCATGGAGGTCCCCCGCATCAGCCGTAGGTGGAGAGCTGGTCCAGCCCGGCCTCCATCACCTCACTGCGCTGGCTGCCGTGTAGAATGTCGGCGGCCAGGTCCGGTGAGGCTTGCCCAGTTTCCCCTCCGCCCGCCGGAGGCAGGACAGGATCATCTGGGCCTCCCGGGTCACGTCCTGGTCCGGTATTTGGCCAACAGTTGGAGCCTCCCCGGAGAGAACAGCAGGATGCAGTCCGCCCGCTCTCCGTCCCGGCCCGCCCGGCCCGCCTCCTGATAGTAGGCCTCAAGGCTCTTCGGCATGTTGTAATGAATGATAAAGCTGACGTTTGACTTGTCGATGCCCATGCCGAAGGCGTTGGTTGCCACCATGACGGTGACCCGGTCATACTGGAAGTCGTCCTGATTCTGGCTTCGCTCCTCGGCTGAGCCCGCGTGGTAGCGGCCGGCATTGAGGCCGTGGAGGGTGAGGTCGGCACACACCTGCTCCACCCCCGGAGCGGGTGGAGCAGTAGACAATGCCGCTCTGGCCCTCTGCGCTCCCGGAGCAGTTGCCGCAGCAGGGCGGGCTTTTTCCGAGGCCTTCAGGGCCCGGACCTCGAAAATACAGGTTGGGGCGGTCGAAACCGGTGACCTCCCGCAGGGGACTGGAGCCCCAGCTGCTGGATGATGTCCTGGCGCACCGCCTGGGTGGCGGTGGCGGTGAAGGCCCCCACCGCCGGACGCCGGGGCAGCTGGGCCAGAAAGGCGGAATCTTCCGGTAGCTGGGCCGAAAATCCTGTCCCCACTGGGACACACAGTGGGCCTCGTCCACCGCCACCAGAGAGACGTCCAGGGCCTGGGCGGCGGAGATGAAGCCCGGATCCCCTCCAGCCGCTCCGGGGCCACATAGATGATTTTATAGGCCCCGGCGGCCATGCGGCGGTAGACGGTGGCCGCCTGGGCCGGGGAGAGGGAGGAGTTGATGTCAGGCACCGGGGGACCCCGGCGTGCTTCAGGGCCATCACCTGGTCCTTCATCAGGGAGATGAGGGGGAGATCACCAGCGTCACCCCCGGCAGCAGCAGTGCCGGCACCTGGTAGCACACCTTTTTGCCGCCGCCGGTGGGCATGACCCCAGCACATCCGGCCCTGAGAGCAGCCGGTCCACCAGCTGCTCCTGCCCCTCCCGGAATTCCCCGTGGCCGAAATACTGTTTTAATACGCTGTACTTGTCCACAAACACCGCTCCTGGCCCTTTATTAAAAAAAAAAGATGAAAGAATTCCATTAAACCAACATTAAATCTATTATATCAGAGGGTGCAAGAGGGGGAAAAAGGAAAATCCAGTTTGCGTGACAGAGACTGGAAATTTATAATAAAACTATATTCACAAACGAAACAATCTGTCCAGCAAAAAACAGGGCCGGCCGGGCCGGTCCTCAGGGAGAGAGGAGCAGAGAGATGGCATATTGTGAATCCTGCGGCCGGGAAATCCCCCAGGGGGAACGGCTGTGTGAGCGCTGTGCCCGGAGGCGCAGCAGGGTGGGCAGAGCTGGAAGGAGGAGCTCTCCCAGGCGGGGGGAGCCGTCCCGGACCGAACCGGCGGAGCCTGAGCCGGCGGAGGAAAAGCCCTCCGGCCCCCCAAACCTCCCAAGAAGGAGCCCGGACCCAGGGCCCCGGGAAGGACGGCCGTGGCGGTGATGAGCGGGCTGCTGGGACTGTTCCTGGTGTTTTTGGGGTGGCAATGGTCTTTGGCAGCCGGGGGCGTCGGGAGGCGCCATTCCCTCCCCAAACCCTGGAGTCCTGGCAGGGGTCCGGGGATGAGCCGGCGGCGGCGGATCCGGGGCCGGACACCGTGGCCGTGTCCGCCCCGGATGCCCAGACCGTTTTGGAGAACACCCCGCCCGTCCATACCTATCAGATTGTGGTGGAGGATGTGAGCTGGCAGGAGGCCTATGACCGGGCCCAGGCCGCCGGGGGCACTTGGCCACCATCACCTCCCAGGAGGAGTTCGACGCCATCTGCGCCCAGGCCGACCAGGCCCGCGGTGATCACCCAGGTGCGCTACCTGTGGCTGGGGGCCCGGCAGGGCAGCGCCGGCTGGACCGGCAGCGACTGCTGGATTACCGGGGAGGACTGGACCTTTGACGCCTGGTATCCCGGGGAGCCCTCAGGCCAGGATGAGGACGGCACCCCGGAAAATGTGCTGTGCATGTGGAATGTGCAGCAGAGCGGCTGGACCTTCAATGACCAGCGCAATGATCTGCTCTCGGTTTTGCCGGAGGTGTCCGGCAAAGTGGGGGCGTCATCGAGTTCGAGGGATAAGCCATGCAGCAGACAGAAAAAAGGCGGCCGGCGCTTACAGCAGGCCCCCAGCGCCGGCGGGACACCGGGGTGGATTGTGATTCCGCTGCTGCTGGTGCTGGCGGCGGCATTGACAGCCGGAGGCCTTTGGCTGTTCAGGACCAGAGTGCCCACAGGCCCCGGCCCAGAGCGGTTCCGCCGTGTCCGAAGATGCCGGAGCGCCGGGGCAACCCCAGCAGCCGGAACCTCAGACCTCCGGTGTCCAGGAGCAGCCATGGAGCCGCCGCCGGAGAGGAGCCCACCGACCCGGTGGAGACTCAGGCGGAAAGGGCTGCTGGCGGAGATGTCCCTGCGGGAAAAGGTGCTTCAGATGTTCATTGTCACCCCGGAGCAGCTGGCCGGAGTGTCCGGCCCGGTGACCCAGTGCGGCGATACCAGCCGGCAGGCCATCCAGGACAACCCGGTGGGGGCATCATCTACTTCGCCGACAACCTGCAGGACCGGGCCCAGTGCCAGAGATGATCTCCGGCCTGCAGGAGGCGTCCCCCTGGGCCTCTTTATCTCGGTGGATGAGGAGGGGGGCACCGTGGCCCGGCTGGGCAGCAATCCGGCCATGGGCACCACCGATTTCGAGGGACATGGCGGACATCGGTGCCTCCGGGACCCGGGCAGGCCTATCAGGTGGGGGCCACCATCGGCAGCGAGCTGCTGGAGCTGGGCTTCAACCTGGACTTCGCCCCGGTGGCCGACGTGTACTCCAACCCGGACAACCCGGTCATCGGCCGGCAGGCCTTCAGCTCCGACCCGGAGGTGGCCGCCGAAATGGTGGCCGCCTGCGTGGAGGGCTTCGGGGACAGCGGTATCCTGTGCACCCTGAAGCATTTTCCCGGCCACAGGGACACCGCCACCGACAGCCACTACGGGGCCGCCCGGTCGGACAAGACCCTGGAGGAGCTGGAAGACTGTGAATTTTGCCCTTCCAGGCGGGAATTCAGGCCGGAGCCGGGCTGGTGATGGTGAGCCACATCTCGCTGCCCGCCGTCACCGGGGATGAAACCCCGGCCTGCCTGTCCCAGGACATCGTCACCGGCCTGCTGCGCCAGCAGTTGGGTTTTGAGGGGCTGGCGGTCACGGATTCACTGTCCATGCAGGCCATCACCGACGCCTACACCCCGGGGAGACCGCGGTGCTGGCCATCCAGGCAGGGGATGGATCTGCTGCTGATGCCCTCGGATCTGGAGGGGCGGTGGACGGCGTGCTGGCGGCGGTGGAGTCGGGAGCACTGACCCAGGACCGCATCGATGAAAGTGTGCTGCGCATCCTGTCCACCAAACTGGAACAGGGATCATTTCCCCGTCCCAGGCGGAATAAAGTACCATCACACCCGGAGAAAGGGAGCGTGAAACCATGAGTCAATGTCAAATGTGCGGCCGGGAGATTCCCGACGGCCAGCAGTTGTGTTCCATCTGCCGCAACGCTGTGGAATGGCAGCGGCGGCATAACAGCAGGCCCCCGGCGGCCCGGACCGGCAGCCCGGGGGCAGGACAGAGCGCCCCGGAGATGAAAGGCACCACCCAGAGTCGGGGCGGCAAAGGTGCCAAAGGGGAGCAAGACCCCAGGCACGTCCAAGGCCTGCCAAGGGGCAAAATCCGCCCCGACGGCCAAAGCCCCCAGCCCGGCCGCCTTCCGGCGGTGATTCTGGGGGCGGTGCTGGCGGCCTTTCTGCTGTTCTTCGCAGCGGCCTTCCTCTTCGGCAGCCGTTCCGGCGGCTCCGGCGGCACCGCCCCCACGCTGGAACCCTGGCAGGGGGACAGCGGGACGGTTCAGACTGTGGACCCGGGTCCGGAACAGGTGGTGGCCGCCGCCCCGGAGCAGACCCTGCCCCAACAGCAGCCCACGGAGCCTCAGCAGCCTGTGGAGGGCCAGCAGACCGCCGAGGATGGGGAGTACATCTTCCCCCAACTCGGACAGCGCCTATCTGACCCGGGAGCAGGTGGCGGCCCTGACGCCGGAGCAGCTCCGGCTGGCCCGCAACGAGATCTATGCCCGCCACGGGCGCATCTTTCAGGATGAGACTTTGGCGGCCTATTTTGGGTCCAAGTCCTGGTATCAACCCCTCTACGACGGGGCCAGCTTTGACGCCCTGGGGATTCCATTCTGAACGAATACGAAATTGCCAACCGGGACCTGATCCAGGAATATGAGGCCCTGTATAACGGCCAGTGAACAAGGGGGAGAGAGAAATGAAGGTTTGTCCAAGCTGTGGCTTTCACAACGCCGATGACGCCATGTTTTGTGAGGAGTGCGGAGCCAAATTGAATCCGGCCCCGGCCGGGGAATCCCCAGCCCGCCCCGGCGGAGTGCCCGCCTGTGGGCGGCCAGACCGGCCCCCAGGGGTTTGCCCAGAATCAGACCGGGGCCCAGTCCGGCCAGCAGGGGGGAGCCCAGAGCTGGAACGGCGGTCAGGCCGGCACCCAGAGCACGGCCAGGGGGTGGTCCGGAGGCCAGAGCGCCGGAAAGGGCTGGTCCGGGGGGGCCCCGGTCCAGCGGCCCAGAAAGCCCATGAAAAAGCCGGGTAAAAACCACATCATCGCCGCTGTGGAGGCGCTGGTGCTGGTGATCGCCATTGTGGTGTTCTGTGTGGTGGGCAGCAGCCGAACCAGCCCCACCCGAGTGGCGGAACAGTATTGCCGGGCCGTGCTGAACGGAGACTGGGAGCGAATCTGCCAGCTGGCCGACGTGCCGGACAGTCCCTTCCTGACCCGGGAGGCCTTTGACCGGTACCTGGAGGAGTATGAAATTTACCAGCGGGATCTGGCCAACCTCTCCGCCAGCCAGGAGCGGGACTATGAGGACCAGGGCACCATGGGGGACTATGTCCGGGAAGTGGAAGTGGAGTTTGTGTACAAGGATTCCCGGAGGTGTACACCGAGGACATGACCCTGATGCGGGGCGACAGCCGGGAGTTGTTCTTCTTCCAGGGCTGGAAGGTTGTGGACAATATGCCCTTCCTGGCCCGGGGGATTTCCAGGTGGGGAGGTGCCCACCGGGGGCCACCCCTGGTGGTGGACGGCCTGGTGGTGGATGCCAGCATGTGTGGAGCACCGGCAGTCCACTGACCTGTACCGCCTGGACCTGTTTGTAGGCAGCCATGATTTTACGGTGGTCACCCCCTGGGCAGCCAGAGCCAGACCTATCAGGTGTGGAATGACGACGACTATCTCTATGCCGGGGACCTGGCCGTGACAGAGAATCTCCAGAATCAGCTGGAGGGGGGCAGACCAGAGCCTGCTGGAACAGCTTTGAATGCCGCTCTGTCCAACAGCGATTTTCCGCCATCTCCGGCAGTTATACCGGCCAGGCCCTGGAAAGCCAGATGCCGGAGCTTTACGAGGAGATCCGGGAGAATTTTTTTGGCAACGAAAATTGGCGTGTTCTGAAGGTCACCCTGTCCAACTTTCGAAGTGTGGGACTGCTACGCCTTCTACGACGAGCAGGGTCAGCTCCGGACCTATCTGGAACTGGAGTTTGACTCCACCATTGACTATGCCCGGCTGGAGAACTCTTACCTGGACAGCACCGACACCGACCAGAGCTACGGCGCCATATCTCCCTGGAATTCCTCTCTATCAGGACGGGAGCAATTGGATTCCATCGACGTTGGAATTTGTACTGGTAACCACCGCAACGAGAAAGGAGAAGCGTTATTATGGCAAAATTCTGCAATAAGTGCGGCGCCCCGCTGATTCCGGGTCAGCCCCATATCTGTCCCCGCGGAGCAGTCCGCTCCCCAGCAGTCCCCCCCCACTGGCGGCCCGACCCCCCGCCGGCTTCGGCGGTCAGGCCGGCGGCCCCGGTCCCAACGGTTTCGGCGGTCAGACCGGGGCCCCGGCCCCAATCCCGCCGGCTTCGGCGGCCAGACCGGTGGCCCCAATCCTGCCGGCTTCGGCGGCCAGACCGGTGGCCCCAATCCCGGCTTCGGCGGTCGGCGGCCAAGACGGTTTCGGCGGGCCCGGTCCCAATCCCCCGGCGGCTTCGGCGGCCCCAATCCGCCGGCTTCGGCGGGCAGACCGGGTCCCAATCCCGGCGGCTTTGGACCGGTCCCAATCCCAAGCCGGGACCCAGCCTGGCCCGGGGGCCAGCAGCCTCAGTGTTCCAGCCCGCCGGTTTGAGCCAGTGGTGGATGGCGCTGATGAGCCGCATCGGCGTGGGAGACCCGGAGCAACTCTGACGGCGTCTATGAGCGGGGAATGCAGATTGTGCCCGACAACCTGACCCTGAACGAGGGGGGGAGGTGCCCATCCGTCAAGTACGATGTGGCGGTGCTGCGCAGCCGCCTGAAACTGGAGCGGGCGGGCGGGGCCGGCTCCAGGTCACCAACAAGCGACTGCTCTTCCGGGCCACCGGCCGGTCGGTCCGGGGCAAGACCACCCTGCAGCATGAGTTCGCCCTGGATGACATGAAGGGCTTTGAGATCCACAAGAATTATCGGTTCAGCATCCTGGATCTGCTGGTGGGCGCTGATCTGTGTGGCGGTGGTTGGAGCCCTCTTTGGGGCGCCATGGTGACCGGGCTCTTCCGGTCCGGCGCCGCTGGTGGGCGCCATCTTCGGCCTGTTGTTGGGGGCGGCCAGTGTGGTGCCCTTCTTCCTGCTCTATCGCCGCTTTTCCTGAAGCTGTGCTGTGCAGCGCCGCGGGCACCATGTCGGTGTTCCGGTGTTTGTGATGTCCCGGATGGCGGCCCGGTACGCCGGGGTGGCTGGATTTCTGGCTGGGCCTGTCCGCCATCGTGCTGGTGTGTGCCTTTGTGGTGCTGATTGCGGGCTTGTTCCTGTTCAGTTTCAAGCCCAACCTGGTCTTTTGACTTCAAGACCATGGGCGGCGGCGCCCCATCCAGATTCGCCGCAAGTCCGGCGGCCTGTTTGGGGCCAATCGGATGGAGTACAGCGGCTTCAACGAGGTGCTGCCCGCCGCCGATACCGAGCGGGCCTCCGGGAAGTGGGAGCCCTGATCAACGATATTCAGAAGATGGGGGACCGGGCCATTGAACAGTGGAAGGATCGCCCCTGACCGGGAAAGGAAACGATATGGGACAAAAATGTGCTGGCGTTGACCAAAAAGGCCTTTGCGGCGGGCCAGGTGGCCCCAACTGCTGAAGGGGAGGCCCCCTACCATGGTCCCGGACCGCTTTACCCCGGCGGAAGTGCCCACGGACTGGGGCACGCTGCTCCGGGAAGGGGTGCTGCCCTGCTGCGGCCAGGACGATTCCGGGCAGCGCTGGGACCAGCTGGACCAGGCCATCCGAGGCCCTGATTGCCGGCAATGCTCTGCTCTGGTGCGCCTATAACGTCTATTTCTATCTCTGCTATGCCGCCGAGGGCAGGGCCGTTTCGGTCCCCGCCCCTGGGCTTCCCAGTGGAGGAACTCCATGGGGCACTGAACCGCTGCCGGCTCCAGCTGTCCATGACCCGGAAGTGGAGCGGGTCCCAGCTGCCCGACGGACTCTGGGGAGACATCTGGTATGCGGACATGGCCCTGGAGCGGCGTTATCACAGGGGTGCTGCGGCCGCGAGGGAGAAGAGCATGGGCCCGCAGCAACCCTGTTTTGCCGGGCAGGTCCCCATGGGCCTCCTCCCGGAGCAGACAAATGGTTCCGGGGGACCGGGCAGCCTTGCCGCCGGATTCGCCCCGGGAAATGCGCCCCAGGAGGCCGTCGCCCGGCGCCGGCGGACCGGCTCAACACCGTACCGGGCAGCGGCAACACCACCAACAATCTGATAACAACATCACCGCCCGGACCCTGGAAGAGGGGCCGGGCTGGAGCATAAAGGGGGCAGGAGGGCATGAGCGTTTCCAACGGTTTTCTCCGGGGCGGCTCTACCTGATCTCCCAGGAGAATTTCGACCGCTTTGTGGCGGGCCGGGACACCATCGGCCGCCCGGACGGCCAGTTTATGGCTCCCAAGGGAGCAGATGGACGCCCTGATGGGCGGTACCCCAACGACGTCGGGCCTGGGAGCAGCAACTGGGACTGCAGCCCGGCAGTCTGGGTCAGCACCCCTACCGGGTGGATGTGAATGACCCCACCCAATATAATCTGCGGCCCCCGGACAGCTCCCTGTCCGGGGCCAACAGCCAGTTCACCGGCACGGGCCAGACCACTGGAGGGCTGGACGAGGCGGTGGTGGACCCGTCCCCCAACCCCCCAGGTCCCAGGGGGTGGGCAGCATCTCCCGGGTGGGCAGTCTGGGCACGATATAAACGATCCCAACCTGTTCCAGAAAACGCCCCGGGGATATCACCTATACCGACTCCGGCCAGGGCAAGAGCGCCTCCGGGGTGCTGTCAGATCAGCCCGGGGAGCGCAACGCCTATGCCCAGCGCACCGTGGGGGCGCGGATCGGCGCCCCGATGACGACGGGGGCCATCTATTGCCAATCGCTTTGGCGGCAGCGGCAGTAAGGAAAACCTGGACGCCCAGAACAAGAACCTGAACCGGGCGCCTATAAGGCCATGGAAAATCGCTGGGCCAAGGACATGGAGGGCGGCAGCAAGATTTACGCCCATGTGGAGACCATCAAGGATCAGGGATCCGACCGGCAGCTCCTATTCGGCTATTTTATCGAGGAGGATGCGGCGGGCAACCGCACTGCCTATACCTTCGACTTCCCCAACGAGTATGACCCGGACGCGGACCCCCAGTTCTTACATCAAACAGGTCAATGACGTGCCCTCCTTCAAGGAGGGCTGAATAACAGCCAGGACACGGGACTGGAGTCTCAGATTTTCCAGAGCTCCGTGGGGAGACGACAAGCAGGCGCTGCTGGCAGCTCCGGGCAGGTTCAGGAGGATCAGCAATCCCAGGAGGACCAGCAGGCCCCGGAGGATCAGCAGGCCCCGGAGGATCAGCAGGCCCAGAGGATCCAGCAGTCCCAGGAGGACCAGCAGACCCAAAAGAGAATCCAGCAGACCCAGGAGGATCAGCAGACCCAGGAGGGTGAGCAGACCCAGGAGGATCAGCAGGCCTCGGAGGATCAGCAATCCCAAGAGGACCAGCAACCTCAGGAGGATCAGCAATCCCAAGAGGACCAGCAACCTCAGGAGGATCAGCGGTCCCAAAGGATCAGCAGGCCTCGGAGGATCAGCAGACCCAGGAGGATCAGCAGTCCCAGGAGGACCAGCAGACCCAGGAGGATCAGCAGACCCAGGAGGATCAGCAGACCCAGGAGGGTGAGCAGACCCAGGAAGACCAGCAATCCCGGGAGGGTGAGCAGATCCCCGGAGGATCAGCAGGCCCAGGAGGATCAACAGGCCTCGGAGGATCAGCAGACCCAGGAGGATCAGCAGACCCAGGAGGATCAGCAATCCCAAGAGGATCAGCAGTCCCAGGAGGACCAGCACCCCCGGAGGATCAGCAGGCCAAGAGGATCAACAGACCCAGGAGGATCAGCAGCCCCAGGAGGATCAGCAGATCCAGGGGGGGATCCACAGGCCTCGGAGGATCAGCAATCCCAAGAGGATCAGCAGGCCCAGGAGAATCCAGCAGGCCCAGGAGGATCAGCAGACCCAGGAGGATCAGCAGGTCCAGACCAATGACCGGGACTCCTGGGCAGTGACCAGCCCCAGGAGACGAAGGGGAGGAGGAGGCCCAGGCCAACGGCCGGGACTCCCTGGGCACGACCAGCCCCCGGGAGGCCCGGGGGGAGGCCCAGGCCAACGGCCGGGACTCCTGGGCAATGACCAGCCCCAGGAGACCGGGGAGGGGAGGCCCAGGCCAACGGCCGGGAGTCTTTGGGCAGCGACCAGGCCCCGGAGACCGGGGGGAGGAGGCCCAGGCCAACGGCCCGGGAGTCTTGGGCAGCGACCAGCCTCCGGAGACCGGGAGGACCGGTCCCAGGACGACGCCCCGGAGGACGGCCCGGAACCGGAACAGTCAAACGGACGGAGGAATCCGGCGGTCAGTCCTCCGGCCCGGACCATGACGACGGCGGCCCCGACAACAGCGATTCCGGCGGCGGCTCCGGTGGCGGCGGCGGTCCGTCCATGGACTCCGACGACGGAATGGAGATGTAATCCAAGCAGGACAGGAGAATCACAATATGGTTGGAAATGAACCGAAATCAAACGGCGGGAGACTCTGTTTGGCGACAGCCTGTGATGAGTGCCCCCCGCCCTGAATGTGCCCAATCCCGGTGCTTTTCAGCGGGCGACGCCTCTAACCGGCATGTTCAGGTGCCCCTTCAACGAGGACATGCTGGGCCCGGCATCGATGCTGCTGGGGGCATCGGCACCGGCAAGACCAACGCCTTCAGCCAAATCATCCGCCAGCTGCGGGACACCTGCGGCAGGATGAGGTGATGATCGTATTTGACACCAAAGGGAGATTTTTACCAGGAGTTTTACCGGCCCGGGGACATTGTCATCAGCAACGACCCCACCACCGGCGCCGCCGGCAAGGACTACTGGAATATTTTCAACGAGATCTACGGCGGGGAGCACATGATGGAGAGCATCATTGAAATCTCCAAATCCCTCTTCGCCGAGGCCTGTGAAAAGACCACACCCAGGTGTTTTTCCCCAATGCGGCCCGGGACCTGTTCATGGCGGCCATGACCCACTTCATCCGCTCCCGGCCGCCCGGGAGCGCACCAACAGGCACCTGATCGACTTCATCAACTCCACCCCCACCGCCCAGTTCCGGGCCATGCTGGAGGGGTATGAGGATTTTCGGGCCATGACCAGCTACATCGCCAAAGGACGACTCAGGCCAGACCCAGGGCGTCATGAGCGAGCCGCTCCAGATCACCCGGAACATTTTCATGGGCAACTTCGCCAAGAACGGCACCCTGGGGATGCGCAATCTGGTGTACCAGAAGGGCGGGCGGATGGTGTTTATCGAGTACGATCTGAGCATCGGCATGATGCTCTCCCCATCTACACCCTGCTCTTCGATCAGGCCATCAAAGGAGGCCCTGTGCCGAGGAGCGCAGCCCCGGCAACGTCTCTTTGTCACCGACGAGTTCCGGCTGCTGCCCAACCTGCAGCATATTGACGACGCGGTGAATTTTGGCCGCAGCCTGGGGTCAAGTTCATGATCGGCATTCAGAACGTGGAGCAGATCTATGAAATCTACGGCGCCCAGCGGGCCCGCAGCATCATGTCGGGCTTTTTGACCAGCGTCAATTTCCGGGTCTCCGACAACTCCTCCAAGCAGTACATCAAGGAGCTGTTCGGCAAAAACCGCAAAGTGGAGGCCTATGCCCCTGGTCCAGAACCGGGGCATGGTGGAGGAGAGCCGGGAGGCCTATGTGGTGGAGGACTGGAATATTTCACGGCTCCAGACCGGCCAGGCCATCATCGGGCTGCCGGGCAGCCAGCCCCTTCCTGTTCCAGTTTGACCGCTATCCGTCCAAGTGAGGGCTTTGAACATGGCAGAGATATATCGCCTTTGACGTGGAGACCCCAACGCCAACAACAGCAGCATCAGCGGCATTGGCATCGCCGTGGTGGAGGGGGGCATGGTGGTGGACAGTTTTTTCCACCCTGGTGGACCCGGAGGTCAGCTTTGACTACTTCAACATGAAGCTCACCGGCATCACCCCGGAGCTGGTGGAGGGCAAGCCCACCTTCCCGGAGCTTTGGGAACAGATCGGGCCCATGATGGACAGCGGGCTGCTGGTGGCCCACAACGCCCCTTTGACATGAGCGTGCTGGCCAAGTGCCTGAGCCGCTACTGTATCCCCTGGCACCCGAAGGTGGGCTATGCCTGTACACCTGCCGGATGGGCAGAGCGTGTTACCCCCAACCTGCCCAACCACCGGCTCAACACCCTGTGATGCGCTCGTAATTGTAAAAATGGATATAGCGGTCAATCATTTCATTTGCTTCGAGAAGGTTGCCGGCTTATGGCGGTAGATACACTCCGTCTTGAGGATAGAGAAGAAATTTTCTGCCATGGCATTGTCGTATGGGTTTCCACGTCTTGACATGGAAGGCGTAATGCCGTATGCTTTTGTTAGGTTGAAGTATGCTTGCGATGTATACTGAAACCCTTGGTCGCTGTGGAGCTGCAACTCCGCGGCGACCTTCTTTTTCTCTTTGTTTATTGCCTGACGGATGGTGTCCAGGACCAGGTTCACCGTCTGCTCTGTCGCAGTCTTGTAAGCCACGATGCTGTTGTCGTAGAGATCCCGGATCATGGACAGATATAGTACGCCCTGCCTCGTCTGAATGTAAGAGATATCGGTTACCCATTTGCAGTTTGGAGCTCTCGGCTTGGAAGTCTCGGTTGAGTAGATTCTGGTATTTGTGCAGTTGCCGGCCCATCTGCTGCCATTTCCTGTGGCGGCGAATCTCTGCCAGCAGGCCGTATTTCTTCATAACACGCAGGATGGTTTTGGGGTTGTGGTAAATCCCTTGCCTTTCTTTCCAGCCACTGCCACATCCGCCGGCATCCATAGGTATGAAAACATTTTTCCTGCTGCTGCCGGATGGTTTCAGCAAGGGCAGCATCTTTTTTCCGGCCGGTTCATTCGCTTGACAAAGCCGTAATAACCACTTCTGGACACGGAAAAGAATCTGCACATAACTAGACAGGATACTTTCCCGATGACGGTAAATGACTGCATACTTTGCCTTTGCTCTCACTTCCTTCCTGTGTAGTACAGAAAATCCCGCAGCAGCTTATTCTCCATCTTCAGGCGTTTATTCTCCTTTTCATAATCCTCTATTGTCTTGGCATTTTTCCTGGCCGGCCTTTCGGCCGTGCGTAAAGGCGCCGCCTGTCGAATTGTTTTGTCTCCGGTCTGAGACCGCACCAACTCTGAATCGCATAGCGGCTGATTCCCGTATTTACGACTGACTTCATTTTGCCTTTTCCCACAGCGATTTCTTGGTGAACTTGAATTTTTTTCAACGCCTCACTGTAGTGCAACATTCCTTTTTTGCCGGACATAACAATACCCCCTGATGTAGGTTTATTTTCCTACATCAGGGGCTTTTTTGTTTTGTCCGTTTTTATTGTCCGGCACAATGCCGCAGAGACAGCCCCGGTCGTCCACGATGGGGACAAAGTTCTGCCGCAGCACCGAATCGATGACGTCGGTCTCGCTGGCCTGATGCCCAGGGCGGGACAGAAGTCGGGCCGGAAGATTTTGCCCACCCGGTACTTCTCATGCTCCTTGAGCTCGGTGGTGCCCACCTCCAGCACATGCCGGAGGAAGTCGCCCTCGGTGACGCAGCCCAGATACTTGCCCTCGTGGTTGAGCACCGGGATAGCGGTGTAGCCGTAGCGGCGCATGATCTCCAGCCCCTGGCGTACGGTGCTCTCCTCCTGAGGCAGGCGGTGCTGTATTTGGGGGTCATGATCTTTGCGATGTTCATGGGTCTCTCCTTTGGATGCGATGGTTCTTGGAATGGCGATGGGGAGCTTAAAGCTGCTGATAGGCCTCCATCAGCCGGGGGATAAACTGTTTCTTGCGGCTGACCACTCCCGGCCAGCAGGTGCTGCCGTCCTGGGCCGGGGCCATGTCAAAAGGCCTCCCGCAGCACTCCGGCGGCATGGGTGCCGGCGCAGATGGCCAGGCTCTCTCCCGCCTGAATGTCGGTGAGCAGCACATACAGGTCCTCCACATTCTGCTTCACCAGGGCCTCGGGCAGATAGCCCTCCAGCAGTTTCTGGGCCTCCGCCAGATTGGACCGGGTCAGGAAATTGCCATGGGCCACCCCGAACCGGAGGTCGCCGCACATAAAGACCTTGAAGTCCTGCATAAAGACCTCTTCCGCGGTCTTGCCGTCCAGTTTTTCCCCGGCCTCAAACATCTCGCCGGCGTAGATGTCAATGTCCACCCCGGCAATTCTGGCCAGCCGCTGGGCCGTGGCCCGGTCAGGGGGAGTGCAGGTGGGGCTGCTGAATTTCAGAGTGTCCGACAGGATGGCGCTGAGCAGCAGTCCGGCGATGGGAGCGGGGAATCTCCACCCCCTGTTCGTCGTACATCTGGGTGACGATGGTGGCGGTGCTGCCCACGGGTTGGTTCCGGAAGTAGACCGGGCCAGTGGTCTCCAGGCTGCCGATCCGGTGGTGGTCGATGATCTCCAGAATGTCCGCCTGTTCAAAGCCTTCCACGGCCTGGGTGCGCTCGTTGTGGTCCACCAGAATAATCCGCCGCTTCTGCAGACTCAGAATGTTCCGGCGGCTCAGCATACCACAGTATTTGCCCTCTTCATCCAGGATGGGGGAAATAGCGGTGGCGCACCTTGGCCATGACGGCGATGGCGTCGGAGACCGGGGTCACCACGGTGAATTTCAGCAGATCCTCGGTGTCCATAAAGTAGCCGATGGGGCGCACTGGCTGATGAGCTTGCCGGCGGCATAGGTGTCTGGGGACGCTCATGATGGCCACCCGTTTTCCTCCGCCAGCTTTACAATGGTCTTGCCCACCTTGGCCCCCTGGCAGACGATGATGAGGCTGGCCTCCATCTCAATGGCGCAGAGCTGGCTCTCGTAGCGGTTGGACAGGATGACGATGTCGCCGCTGCGCAAAGTGTTCTCCAGCACCTCGGGGCTGGCGGCCCCCACCATCACCCGGGCCCGGGGATCGCACACTCCCTCGGGGCTGCCCACGATCATGGTGCCGTTGAGGGTGCTCAGAATGTTGCGGTAGGTGGTGCCGCTCTTGGCCAGCACCGTGTTGTCAAACACGTCCATGTTGGCCATGGCGATGCCCTTGACGGTGATGAGCCCCTTCCAGCTCCCGGGCCTCATCCACCACCGCCAGGGTGTCGATCTGCTGGTCCCGCATGATGGTCCAGGCCTCCCGCATACTGGTGTGGCGGGAGATGCCGTCAATGTGGCGGTAGTCCACGTTGCGCACCTTGGGGTTGACGTCGGTGCACATTCTGGGCACGGGAATGCCGAAGCGCTGGAGCACATAGCTGGTCTCCGCGTTGAGCCGTCCGGCCCGGCGGGGCTCACATACCAGGTCCGAGGTGCGGTTTTTCAGCTCCCGCGTAGGCGATGGCGGAGCAAATGGAGTCGGTGTCCGGATTCTTGTGGCCGATGACCACAACCTTCTGGACATTTTCCGGTTCTTGTATCATAATGTTCCTCCCTGACGGGGTTTTCGCCGTGACAGCGTTGCCATCATTTTACTACACCGGGCCCGGAAAAAGAAAAGCGGGGAAAATGTGAATTCCCCCGGCGCAGGGTGCAAAAAAAGACCCCAAAGGCGCCCACAGACCTTTTGCAGGAAAACCGCAATATCTTGTGGTAAGTAGAGAAAATCTACGCAAAATTTTTGTGAAATGAGCCAAAAAGCCCCGGCCTCTCTTGACAACACCACCGCAAACGGTCAAAATATAGTGGCATACCCGGAGCGGAACACAAGATATTGTGCAAAAACGAGGAGGGGAATCTGTACAGCGAGGAGACGGACTATGATCCATAGCATCACCAAACGGGACGGCCGGGCCAACGCGTCCAGCTTGGAGGCCGATCAGAATAAAATCGCCAACATTGACGGCAACACCGCCATGGGTTCCATGCTGCAGATACGGCTCCAGAGGCCAACAAATGTATCTGCTGCGACCGCCCCGGAGCATGCCAAGGCATACCGGGAGGGTGACATCCACATCCACGACTTTGATTTATATTCTCTGACCACCACCTGCACCCAGATCGACATTCTGCGGCTGTTCCACGATGGCTTCTCCACCGGCCACGGCTTCCTGCGGGAGCCCCAGAGCATCCAGCTACGCCGCCCTGGCCTGCCATCGCCATTCAGTCCAACCAGAACGATCAGCACGGCGGCCAGAGCATTCCCAACTTTGACTACGGCATGGCCGAGGGGTGCGGCCAAGACCTTCAAGCGGATCTACCGCCAGAACCTGGCCAGGCCGTGAGGACTGCTGGACCTGGGGGGAGGCGGAAGCCCGGTGGAGCGCCATCGAGGCCAACCTCCAGAAAATCGAGGCCGAGGGGCCTGTACCCCAAACTGGAGGACTGCGAGGCCTTTGAAGCAGAGCGGCCCAGGCTGCTGGGGGCTACAGCCAGGACGAGGCAGAGACCCGCAAGTGCCAGAAGTTCGCCCGCCCGAGGGCCCGGGCCTGGAAGAACACCGACCGGGAGACCTACCAGGCCATGGAGGGCTTTCCACAACCTGAACACCATGCAGAGTCGTGCCGGCGCCCAGGTCCCCTTCTCTTCCATCAACTACGGCATGGACACCCCCCCGAGGGCCGGATGGCCATGAAGAACGTCCTGCTGGCCACCGAGGCCGGCCTGGGCCACGGGGAGACCGCCATCTTCCCCATTCACATCTTCAAGGTGAAGGAGGGGTCAACTTCAACGAGAGCGACCCCAACTACGACCTGTTTAAGCTGGCCTGCCGGTGAGCGCCAAGCGGCTGTTCCCCAACTTCTCCTTCCTCGATGCGCCCTTCAACCTGCAGTACTATAAGCCCGGCCACCCCGAAACCGAGATTGCCTACATGGGCTGCCGCACCCGGGTGATCGGCAACGTGTACGACCCCAGCCGGGAGATCTGCAACGGCCGCGGCAACCTGAGCTTCACGTCCATCAACCTGCCCCGTCTGGCCATCGAGGCCAACGGGGGACGTGAACGCCTTCTTTGAATCCCTGGACCATATGGACCTGTGCGTGGACCAGCAGCTGCTGGAGCGGTTTGAGTTCCAGGCCGGAAAAAGTGAACAACGCCCCCTTCCTCATGGGGCCAGGGGGTGTGGCTCGACTCCGACAAGCTGGACTGGGACGACGAGGTCGGGAGGTGCTCAAGCACGGCACCTTGACCATTGGCTTCATTGGCCTGGCCGAGACCCTGAAGGCCCTCATCGGCGAGCACCACGGGGAGAGCGAGGCAGGCCCAGCGAAGGTGCTGGGGCTGGAGATCATCGGCCACATGCGGGCCCGGATGGACGCGGAGAGCTCCAAGCGGGGGCAACCTGAATTTCACCCTGCTGGCTACCCCCGCCGAGGGGCTGTCCGGCCGGTTCGTGAAGATGGACAAAAGCGTACGGCGTCATCGATCCGGGGTCACGGATCGGGAGTACTACACCAACTCCTTCCACATCCCCGTCTACTTCCCCATCTCCGTCTGCGACAAGCTCGCCATTGGAGGCCCCTATCACGCCCTGACCAACGCCGGTCATATCAGCTACGTGGAGCTGGATGGCGACACCGCCAACAACGTGGAAGCCTTTGAAAGCGTGGTGCGCTGTATGCACGATTGCGGCATTGGCTACGGCAGCATCAACCATCCCGTCGACCGCGACCCCGTGTGCGGCTACGTGGGCGTGATCGGCGATGTGTGCCCCCGGTGCGGCCGCCGGGAGGAGACCCCCGGGAAGATTGACCAGCTCAAAAAGCAATATCCTGAGATGCCCGCATTCCAGGGCATCCGTTGAGACACAAAGGAGGCAATTTTTATGACTGCGAAGGAAAAGAGTTATCAGGAAAAGATGGGCCAGGGTGTGGGCTTTGAGCGGATTCGCCGGATCACCGGCTATCTGGTCGGCACCATGGACAACGACGCCAAGCGCGCCGAGGAGCGTGACCGCGTGAAGCACAGCCTGGGCGGCCATGCTTAACCTGGCGGGCATCGCCGGGGACAGCATTGTGGACGGCCCCGGCATCCGCACCACCTTTTTTGCCCAGGGCTGTCCCCACCACTGTCCCGGCTGCCACAATCCGGAGACCTGGCCCTTTGAGGGGGGAACCCCCATGGCCGAGGAGGACCTGGTGGAGATCGTCAAGCAAAATCCCCTGTGCCGGGGGGTCACCTTCTCCGGGGAGAACCCTTTGCCCAGGCCGCCGGCTTTGCCCGGCTGGCCCGGCTGCTGCGCTCAGAGGGCTATGAGGTGGCCGCCTATACCGGCTATACCATTGAGGCGCTGCTGGCGGGCACCCCGGAGCAGCGGGGGCTGCTGGCGGAGCTGGACGTGCTTATCGACGGCCCTTTTTGCTGGCGGAGCGCAGCCTGGAGCTGAATTTTCCGGGGTAGCCGCAACCAGCGGGTGCTCAACGTCCCCGAAAGCCTGAGGCAGGGCAAAGGCCATCCCCGAGACCAGCGGCCGCTGGCTGGGAGAGTATTGACCCCTGCAAGATTGTGCGAAAAAACGAAAACTGGCCAAAAACTTGTGTAAAAACACTAGCAAACACCCCGGAATTTGGTACAATAAGCTTGCTTCCAGAAACGGAGGCACATTCGACAGAGGATGTGTCCGGTGGCGGTTGTTCAGCAGGGGAGGAGAACGCTGCCCGCTGGGGGACATGGTGGCTTTGCCCTCTTCAGTTCCCCCTGGAGCCTGTGTCAAGGTGCAATCTGCGGATGGATGCGACTTCTGACTGTAAGCTCATTACTTACAGTACCTCTTTTCTTATTCCCTGTTCTTTCCTTTTTTTCTCAGACGGACCCCGGCTGGCTCACCCTGCCGGGGTTTGCTCTGTATCTCCGGTCAAAAACAGCCCCGCACACGCATATGTGCCAGGGGCTGTTTTTTGTGGGTCAGGGGTTTCCCATTGAGTTTTTCCAACAGGGAGAGCAGCTGCAGCTGCTCCTCCGTGCTCAGGGGGCCGGAAGGGTCGGCCTGGGTGCCAGTCCGACTCTGGGCGGCCTGCCGGCGGCCCTGTTCCGTCAGAGTCACCAGGGTGGTCCGGCGGTCGGTGGGACAGGCGGAGCGGACCACCAGTCCGGCCCCCTCCAGCTTGCCCAGCAGCTCGCTCAGGGAGCTGGAGCGGATGCCGGCCAGGGCCACCAGCTCCCGCTGGGGGAGCTCCCCCGCTGGGCCAGCAGGGCCAGAATCCGGCCCTGACCCGACTTCTCCCGGGGCTGGTTCTGGGCCAGATGCCGGGACAGGCTGCGCAGCTGGAAGGACAGCTTGTCCCCCGGGACAGAGAGGCATAGATCTCCGCCTGGGGCGGCAGGTGGGCAGGGCGGGGGTGGAAGCTTTCCCGGGGCTCCCGGAGCCGCTGGGGCTGGCGGCGGATGCTTCCAGGGGGCGCCGGCGGCTTTTCGGGTGGTCTGGGCCGCCGGGCGGGGGAGACTTCGGAGGATTGTGCCGGCTTTGGGGGGGCTTGGGTCTGGGGGCGGGCTGTGAGGCCGGGGTATCGGTGGCCGGTGCGGCCCCGCTGCTTCTTCTTCGCCTGCCGCAGAGCGCGCAGGTAGGCCTCGCCGGTGCTGCAGCTGGGGCTGTCAGGCTGCACCGGTTGCCGCAGCGGGACAGTATTGGGGAGTGGACATGGAATCAGCCTCCTGTCATTTGTTTAGGTACCTGTTTTCTGCCAGCATAGCACATTTTTCCTCCCGGCGCAAGGGCATACAAAATTGCCGCCGGACGGTTTTGAAAACCGCCCGGCGGCAGAGAAGGGACACTGGAATTGGGCCGGAACGGGGTCAGAATTCCGTGAACTCCAGCCGGCGGATGATGTCGTTTTGGAGTTCCGGCCCCAGCTCCACAAAATAGGCGGCGTAGGTGGCCACCCGGACCACCAGATCCCGGTGGTTCTCCGGGTGGAGCTGGGGCGTCCCGGAGGGTCTCGGTGGAGACAATATTGAACTGAACCAGGAAGCCTCCAGCCTGGACATAGGACAGGATCAGAGCCCGGAACTTTTGAGCTTCTCCTCGCCCCAGGACCGCGTCTGGGTTGATGCGCATGTTGAGCACTTCGCCGTGGCGCAGTTTGGAGTGGTCCAGCCCCGCCACACTGAGCATGGTGGCGGTGGTGCCGGAGCTGTTGCGGCCCTGGGCCGGGGAGATGCCGCCCTCGGAGATGGGCTGGCCCGGCCTTCCGGCCGTCGGGGGTGGCCCCCAGCACCATGCCCAGGCCGATGTTGGCGGTGACCGCCGCGGCGGCGGCGGTGGACTGGGCATCATGGAAGCCCGGGGTCTCGGCCACCACATCGGAGACGTAGCTCAGCACCTGGTTCACCAGGAGTCCACATAGGGGTCGTTGTTGCCGAATTTCAGGGGCCCGGATCAGCAGCTTTGCAGGTCCTCATAGCCCTCAAAGTTGGCGGCCAGGGCGTCACAGATCTGGCCCCAGGGTGACCTTGCCCTCCTCAAAGACATATTTTTTTGATGGCGGCCAGGGCGTCGCCGGTGTTGGGAGCTCCGGCCAGGGACATGGCGAAGGAATAGAAGGGCTTGGTGCCCCCGTCAATGACATCGGTGCCCCGCTCCACACAGCAGGGCAGCAGGGCGGATTGGAAGGGGGGGGGCATGTACCGGGGAGAACATGGCCTTGTCGGTGTTCTTGATGGCGTGGCAGTGGGGAATGACATGGCGTACCTGGGCGCAGAAGGCCTCCCAGAGCTGGTCGAAGCTGGTGAAGTCGGCGGCATTGCCGGTTTTCAGGCCCAGCTGGAGCCCGGTCATCCGGTGGACGCCGTTGTTCAGGGCCAGCTCCAGAATACCGGGCAGGGAGATAATGCCCCGGGGATGTTGTAGCTGAGGCCCCCCACCGTGGGGGAGGTGCAGCCGGCGATGGCGTAGTCATTGGCCTGCTGCCGGGTCATGCCGTCCTGCTCCAGATTGGCGATGGCGGTCTTGTCCCCCAAAAATTTCAGCTTGCCGCCCACATCCCGGGCCACCTCACAGGCCAGCAGGGTGAAATCCTCCGGGGTGTTGTCGTTCAACCGCACCACCACGTCGTCGGAGCCCATATTTACCGCCTCCTCCGCCTCCAGAATCAGATAGGACAGGTCGTTGACGGCGCAGCTGCCGTCGGGCTTGACGCCGCCGATGGTGAAGGAGCAGCCGGAGTTGTTGCCGGCAAACCCGTGGGAGCGCTTCGCTGTACACCACGCAGGCGGAGTTGCAGTTGATCAGCAGCATGGCCAGATACTCATAGGCCTCCTGGCCGGGAGAGCCCCTTGGCCCGGTCCGGCTCATAGTAGGGGTCCAGGTACTGGTCCAATCCGGAAGGAAGGTGTTGCCGGTGCCCCAGTTCTCCAGCATGACACAGATGTAGCCGAACCACAGGGACTGGACGGCCTCCCGGAAACTTTCGGCAGGTTTGCGAGGCACCTGTCACAGATCTCGGCGATCTCCAGCAGCTCCCGGGCCTGCGGGGGTCGGCCTCGTCCGGGCCAGCTGCCGGGCCTCGGCGGCATACCGGTCCCCAGCCCGCCAGGGCCTCCAGGCACAGCTTCATGCCCCTCCAGCTCCTGCCCGCTGGGCCTGGTCCGCCGGCCGGCTGAGCTGCTGCTCAACCTGCGCCCAGCAGGCCCTGGGCGCCCCCAGGGCGCAGCAGCTGGCCGTAGTCCGGGGAGGCGTGGCCCGGGAACTGGTTGTTGCCGCAGAAGGCACCGCCGCCGATGATCAGGTCGTCGTAGGGCTTGTGCTCCTCCCCCCACCTCCTGGCTCCAGTGGTAGCAGAGAGTTGGTGTCCCAATAGACACCACGTCCGCCAGCACCTGCCGCTCCTGCTGGATCAGGGGCTCAAAGGGGTCGGTCTGCCGGGTGGACAGGATGTCCAGCTCTTTTCAAAAATCCAGTCGCACTGGAGCTCCGGACTGATGGAGCCGCCCTGACCTTGGAGGTGGGCCGGCCCACAATGAGCTCCTGGGGGTAGATGTGCACTGTCATATGCCGCAGCAGATGGGCAAAGGCCTTGCCCCGGCGGATGGGGGCGGGTTCTCCCTCGGTCTGTCGGTAGGATTCCGGTGATCAGCTTGGCCCGCTCCACACAGACCGAGGGCTGCACCAGCATGGCAGATCGCAGTTGGCGAATTCTGGTGTTGTCAAATTTCATGGGGCTGAACTCCTTCCTGTTTTCTCCGGAACGCCAAAATCCTTTTCTTTCTCCAGCTCAGCATAGCATAGGGGAAACCCAGGGCAAATATCCAAAAATCCGCATTTCCATAAAACAAAAATGCTATGGATGTGCTATACTGAGCCAAAGGAAACCCAAGGGGGATGGTGAGAAGATGACCTCACTTCAGATTGTCTATTTTTGAAGGCGGCGGAATGTATGAGCTTTTTCCAAGGCGGCGGAGGAGCTCTATGTCCCAGCCTTTCGGTGAGCCGCCAGATCAAGCAGCTGGAGGAGGAGCTGGGCTTTCAGCTCTTTGACCGCTCTCTGAAGCACCAGATCAGTCTGACGGCGGCGGGATGGTGTTTCGGGACAGCTTCCGGCGCTTTGCCCAGGGGCTACCAGCAGGCCCGGGCGGCGGCGGCGGAGGTGTCCCGGCAGACCAACCTGCAGCTGCGGGTGGGCATCAGGTGCACTGGGATATCACCGACGCGCTGATGCGGTTTCAGAAGCAGGTGGAGCTACGCTATCCCCAGGCGGAGGTCTACTATGAGAACAACTCTAGCCTCCAGCTGCGCCGGCGGCTGGGGCAGGATCCAGTTGATGATGGTATACTGCATCACCACGGTCCAGAGCTTTGATCAGCTGGAGGTGCTGGACATCGCCCGGCTAGAGACCCGGGCCTTTGTCCGCAGGGGGCTGCTGGGGCCGGAGGAGGAGCCCCTGCAGATGTCGGACTTCAACGGCCAGACTCTGCTGATGCTGCCGGAGGAGGAGGCCCCTGCGAGTCAAAGCAGGTGCAGCTTCAGTTTCAGGCCCGGCAGGTGAAACCTGGTGCGGCTGCCCAACCGGGAATCGCTGTTCCAGGCGGTGCTGATGGGCCGGGGGCTTCACAGTGGGGACGAGTGGCTCTGGGAGTACCGGGACCCCGGATTACCTATTTTAAAATGCAGGAACCCATTCCCACCTGTGTGGTGTGGGACAAGCGCAACCAGAACCCGCTGATCCGGCTGTTTGCCGAGACCCTGCTCCAGGAGCTGGGGAGGCAGGGCCGGCAGCTGGACTGACGGCAGGATTTTACGGAAAACGGATATCCTAGAGAATATAAGAAAATGGAGGTTTGACCATGAAAGAGGTTTTTGATGATGCTGCTGCCGGACTGCCCCTACTGCCGCCAGGCGGAGGAGATGCTGTCCCAACTGATGGAGCAAGGGCCCCCGCTATAACCAGGTGTCCATCCGTCAGGTGGACGAGTCAGCCTGAGCCGGTTTTGCAGACACCTGGATTATTTCTATGTACCCACCTTTTTTGTAGGGGGCTGATGGAGGGTGCCTACCCTGAGGTTGATTGGGCGGCCTACTTTGACATGGGAGACAATTTTGGAATTTCAGCCCCAGAAGGAACCAGAGGAGATGAACCGGCAGGAGCTGGAGGCCTATCTGGCCCAGCTGCGGCGGCAGCTGGAGGAGCTGGACCAGCGGGGCCCAAGCGGATGGGGCAGCGAAGCTATGGGAGCCTGGGGGGAGCGCCACGAGGAACTGGAAGATCTGGTGGACGAGGCCCCCTGGACCTGCTGGACGAGATGGGTGATGCCGCCGGGAAACCGTCGGGCCAAACAGCGAAAAAGCCCTCAGGAGTTTTCAAAGGAAACTCCGGGGCTTTACTGTTGGGGCTTGGGGTCAGTCCTGGACAAATTCCGCGCCCACCACCCTTTTCGATCAGGTGATCGGTGGCCGCGCAGGGGCCCATGGGCGGGACTTTCGGCATAGGCGGCGGCGTCGTCCTGGTTGGCGAAGGTGATGACCTGGGCCACGTCGGCAAATTCGGGTACCCCAGGCATCTGGGGCAAGTGACCCGATTGCGGCCTCAGGCTGGTGACAATGGCCGGGTTCTGCTGGGGGTACCTTTTTCAGGGCCGCCACCATCTTAATGGCGGTGTGGTCCGGGTCCTTCAGAAAAAACAGAGATATGGACAATCATAAGGTACCTCCCGTGGTCTCAGTAGCCCACCACCCCGAGGCGCCAAATCGATGACGATGGTCTGGCCAGTGATGGTGGCGGCCTTGTCGCTGGCCAAAAAGACCACGGCGTTGGCCACGTCCTCGGGCTGGTTGAGTCGCTTCATGGGGATGGGGTCCACCACCCTGGGGGAAAGCCCATCTCCCGCATGGCGGGGGTCTCCCCACCCCGCCGGGGGGCCACGCAGTTCACCCGCACCCCCAGGGATGCCCATTCCACCGCAGCCTGCATGGGAAGCAGCCACGGCGCCCTTGGATGCGGAGTAAAAAGCGGAGCACATGGGGGATGCATCCCCGGATGCCTGCCATGGAGGCGAAGATTGACTAACTTCAAAATGTCCTTTTCGCTCCGCAGATAGGCAAAGGGATTGTATTTCATGGATTTTTTGAAGTTAATCGTATTTAGCACTTTGATACGGTATTTGTACCGCTGCAACATTTTCCGGTTTCCAAAATCAGTGTTCCTTTCGGGTCAGTGACGATATACGACGTTGGAAAATCCTTTGACGTACATTGCATGAGCGACGGTTTCACAAAGAACCGGGTCTTGCCGCTGCCGGAACCGCCGATTACAAGGATATTTTTGTTTCTTGCGTATTTCGGCTGCTTCGGGCGGCTGTTCATGGTGAGCCGTTCCGTCTGCGTTAAGGGGATATTATTCTCAAATACCGGGTCTGTGTATGGCTTTATATCGTCAGCCCCGCCCCAACGCGCCGAACCGTATTCTGTCCCGCGGCGGTATTTCTTCGCGTTCTTGCCTTTGGTGTAGATAATCAGCCGGACAATGACCGCCCCCGCAATGCCGATAAGTAAGTCTGCCGGGTGGAAGCTCGGCGCGATACTGGAAAAGGCGGCGGTAAAACCGTCCCCAAGATGTAGCAGCTTTGCGCTTGCGTCCGC
>VOFC01001742.1_pt1 | contig 32723 bp, 58 predicted proteins | sample 5384161 | NCBI WGS metagenome assembly VOFC01 (sample SAMN12384722, study PRJNA508395) | human gut metagenome | isolation source: healthy gut B | host: Homo sapiens
GATTATATTGGAGTCAATGAAGTGCACGGAGGGCTTCGCACCATCAGGATCGGAGAGGGTGAGACGCAGGCAAAGAACAGCGCGGTTTGATTCCATAGGAAATTTAGTGCTATAATCTTGTTTTATGGTATAAAAGTAAGTAAGAAAGAATCAGCCGGGAGAGAGAACATGCAGAGTTTAGAGACACTGACAGAACGGGATTTTGACAGCGTATGGGAGATTATGGAGGAGAGTTTTCCGCGGGACGAGAGACGATCCAGGGAGGCGCAGAGAAAGATACTGGATGTCTCATGGTATCACCTTTGTACGGGTACCGTGCACACGGGGAACTGATGGCGTTTCTTGCAGTGTGGGAGTTTGATACATTCCTGTTTGTGGAGCACTTTGCCGTGAGGAAATCATGCCGAAACGGCGGACTTGAGCGGTACTTCTGACACAGCTGACGACGCAGTGAGCAGAAAGCCGGTTATACTGGAGGTGGAACTGCCGACCGGTGAACTGGAAGCCAGACGGATTGCATTTTATGAGAGAAACGGATTTGTGATGAATCCGTTTGAATATATGCAGCCGGCGATGGAGAGGACAGACATGCCATCCCGCTTCGGATTATGTCTTATCCGAAGCGGCTTTGTGGCGGATGAATTTGAGACCATGCGGGACGTGCTTTACTGTCATGTCTATCGGCAGAAATAGTGCTATGGACAGAATGGCAGATCGACGGTAAGTGTTACCGGACAGTGATCGGGCCGGTGACATCGGTGAGAATTCCTGCATCCACAAGGCGGTCATCGAGTGCGGATGAGGTGATGAAGTAGTCGATACGCCATCCGGCGTTCTTTCTCTCTGGCGTGAAAGCGGTAGGACCACCAGGAGTAGATGCCCTCGGTATCCGGATAAAAATGGCGGAACGTATCGGTGAAGCCGGCGGATAAAAAGAGCTGTCATTTTTGCGCGCTCCTCGTCGGTAAAGCCGGCGTTTTTCCGGTTGGTTTTCGGAGTTCTTAAGGTCGATCTCTTACGTGGGCGACATTGAGATCGCCGCAGAGAATCAGAGGCTTGTTCCGGTCAAGACCTTTTAGATATGAGAGAAATGCATCTTCCCACTCCATGCGGTAGGAAAGCCTTGCCAGTTCATTCTGGGAATTTCGGCGTGTAGCAGGTGACCATATAAAATCCGGGAATTCCAGCGTAATCACACGTCCCTCGGTATCGTGCTGTGGAAATGCCAATGCCATAATGCACCGACAGAGGTTCCTTTCTGGTAAAAATGGCAGTGCCGGAGTAGCCCTTTTTCTGCGCATAATTCCAGTAAGCGTAATAGCCCTCCGGTGCAAAATCAATCTGCCCCTCCTGCAGTTTGGATTCCTGGATACAGAAAATATCAGCATCACTTGCTGTAAAAAATTCTGCGAAGCCTTTCTGCATGCAGGCGCGCAGACCGTTGACATTCCATGAGATCAGTTTCATAGACAATTCCTTTCTGTGGCTGCCCGGATGTGGCAGCGGTTTTACTTTTTCCAGATTTGTGATAAGTATACCATCCGGCGGACAAAAAGGAAAGAAGAAGGAGGCGCGTTTCGTATGGCGGTCTGGAATCCCTGGCATGGCTGCAAAAGGAAAATCAGTGCAGGGTGCGACAACTGTTATGTATATGAAAAAGATGCGATGTACGGCAAAAATGCGTCCGTAATCCGAAGGACAGCCAATTTTGATCTGCCGGTAAAGAAGAACCGGAGAGGAGAATACAAGCTGCTGCCACAGGAGGAACCGGTGTATGTGTGCATGACGTCGGATTTTTTCCTGCCCGGAGGCGGATGAATGGCGGAGCGAGGCGTGGGCGATGATCAGGGAGCGGCAGGATCTTTCCTTTGTGATTGAGACAAAGAGGAGCACCGCTTTTTTAAAGCACTGCCCGACGACTGGGGAGACGGCTATGAAAACGTGACGATTCTCTGTTCGGTGGAGATTCAGAGACGCGCGGATGACCGGATTCCTGCATTTTTAAAACTGCCGGTGCGCCATAAGGGAATTCTCTGCGAACCGCTCCTTGAAAAACTGGTGCTGGATGCGTATCTAAAGACCGGGGAGATTGCGCAGGTTCTCTGCGGCGGCGAACAGGAGCAGACGCGCGTATGCGATTTTGCCTGGGTGCTGGAACTGATGAACCAGTGCGTGAACTGCGGGTTGCATTCCGCTTTTTGCGGACCGGCACTTTTTTCCGGAAAGGGAACCGGATATACCGGATCGCGGAGGAGGAACAGGAAGAGCAGGCGAGGCGGGCAGGCGGACTACACGCCATAACGCGGGGAGGAATGACAGGATGAACGTTCAATATGCAAAAGAAGTGATAGAACTTCCGGCGGGATCGGGCGGGAAGGCAGAGACGCTGCTGATGCGTCTGATAAGAGCGGGACATTATGTGGATGCGCCCTGTGGCGGAAAGGGAACCTGTGGAAGATGCCGTGTGCGCTTTGTGTCGGAGGCACCACAACCGACGGCAAATGAGCGGAGGCTGCTCACAGAGGAAGAACGAAGCAGTGGCGTGCGCCTGGCGTGTGAAGTGCGCGTGGCAGAGGCATGCAGCCTGCAGCTTCCCGTAAGCCGGGAGCAGGAGATCGATGTGTTAGTCACGGCGGATGCGGCAGACGGAGCCATCCCCAGTCGGACGGTAGATGAAGGTATCCCCGGTCAGACGGCAGGGACCATCCCATGGTCAGAGAGATTGCGTGGCGATGCACAGCAGAGAGGACGCAGCCAAGATATGGGGGCATTCCGGGAAACAGCGCTGCGGCGCTGCCGTGGATATCGGTACCACCACGCTCGCTGCAACGCTTTATGACCTTACAGAGAGGAAACGGATTGCCGCCGCATCCTCGGTAAATCACCAGCGGGCATACGGCGCGGATGTTCTGTCCAGAATCCAGGCGGCAAACGAGGGGGCGGCAGAGGAACTGCGCCTTAGCATCTGCCGGGATATCGATGCGTTGCTTGCGGGACTCGTGGCGGATGCCGGGATACCGGATGATGCTGTGGAGGAACTTGTAATTGTCGGAAATACGACCATGTGTCATCTCCTGCGCGGATTATCCTGTGCGGGACTTGGAGCGGCGCCTTTTACACCGGAGGATCTCTCTCTGGGAGGGGGAGCGGTGCAGAGCTTGCACTGTCTGACCGGTGGAGTGTGTCAGTGACCATTTTGCCCGGAATCTCTGCTTTCGTCGGAGCGGATATCGTGGCGGGAATCTATGCCTTGGAAATGGACCGGAAGAAAAATGCGTTGCTGCTGGACATCGGCACCAACGGGGAGATGGCAGCCGGGGGAGCGGATGGATTTCTTGTGACTTCCGCAGCGGCGGGACCGGTCTTTGAGGGCGGGAATATATCCTGCGGTGTTGCGGGCGTTCCGGGAGCCGTGACAAGCCTGGTTCTGGAGAGAGATCCTGCCGCCATAGGAGGAATAAGAACCGTGGAGTTAAGCACCATCGCTGGTGAGACACCGATCGGCTTATGCGGAACCGGGATTATTGACGCTGTGGGAGAAGCCGTGCGGCTCGGACTCATCGATGAGAACGGGACGTTTGAGGAACCCTGGTTTACGGACGGCATGCCGGTCGCGGAGGGCAGATTCCGGTTCCGGCAGGAGGATGTGAGACAGGTGCAGATGGGCAAGGCGGCGATCCGCGCAGGGATCGAGACGCTGCTCGCGGAATACGGCGGAGGAGACCCCGAAGAAATCCTGATCGCAGGAGGTTTTGGCTGCAGGATGGACGAGGAGCAGGCCATCCGGATCGGACTGTTCCCGGAACAATTCCGGGGACATATCACGATGATTGGCAACAGTGCGCTTGCGGGAGCACAGCGGTATCTGCTCGACGACAGGACGGCGGCAAAACAGAGGCTTGCGTCTATCACAGGGCACGCACAGGAACTTTCGCTTGCCATGCACCCGAAATTCAACGAATTATATTTGGACGAGATGTTTTTGATACAGACAGATGATGGGAGGAACCGTTGATATGGAACAAAAAATGATTTTCTCGGAGAGATCCGATTGGGAGACTGCTGTGGCGCATGTCGCTTCCAGCGATCGTTGCACAGCTGATCAACCTGTTATATAACCTGGTAGACCGGGTCTATATCGGACATATGCCGGAAGACGGAGCGCTGGCACTTACAGGGGTGGGCGTCTGCCTGCCCATTATCATGATTGTGTCGGCATTTGCCGCACTTGTGAGCAACGGCGGGGCACCGAGGGCTTCCATGGCGATGGGAAAGGGCGACTACGACGAGGCAGAAAAAATTCTCGGCAACAGCGTTGCGCTGCAGATTGTCATCTCCGCCGTGCTCACGGTTCTGCTGTTACTGTTTTACAGACCGCTGTTGCTGACGTTCGGAGCAAGTGAGAATACTATCGGCTTTGCTTCGGATTATATGAAAATCTATGCGGCCGGAACGCTCTTTGTGCAGCTGACGCTCGGCATGAATGCGTTTATCACGGCGCAGGGCTTTGCCAAGACAGGAATGCTCAGCGTTATGATCGGCGCGGGCTGCAATATTGTGCTCGACCCGGTTCTGATCTATGGATTCGGTATGGGAGTCCGCGGAGCGGCGACCGCGACGGTGATCTCGCAGGCGGTATCGACCGTCTGGGTTCTCTCATTCCTGACGGGAAAAAGACTGTATTAAAAATCCGCAAAAGTATCTGCGCATGGAAGCGGGCGTGGTACTTCCGGGGCTGGCGCTTGGACTTGCCCCGTTTATCGTGCAGGCAAGCGAGAGCGTGATTACGGTCTGCTTCAATGCCTCGCTGCTCAAATACGGGGAGACGTGGCGGTGGGAGCCATGACGATTCTATCCAGTGCGATGCAGTTTTCCATGCTTCCGATGCAGGGACTCGGACAGGGGCGCCCAGCCGATCACAAGCTACAATTACGGCGCCAGAAATGCAGAGCGCGTTAAAAGGACATTCCGTCTGCTGTTGACCACAAGCCTGTGCTATTCGATGGCGGTATGGCTTTTAATCATGCTGTTTCCGCAGATGTTTGCAATGATTTTTTCCTCCAACGCAGAGCTGATCGCATACACGAAGTGGGCGCTCCGCATCTACTGTGCCGCCATGGGTATTTTCGGGGCGCAGATTGCATGCCAGATGACATTTATCTCGATTGGCAATGCGGGGGCTTCGATCATTGTGGCGATTATGCGTAAATTTGTGCTGTTGCTGCCGCTTATTTATCTGCTGCCGCATCTGGTGAAAAATCAGACCATGGGCGTGTATCTGGCAGAGCCGGCAGCGGATGTGATCGCGGTAAGCTTTACGCTTGTTCTGTTTTTCTTCCAGTTCAAAAAAGGCGATTGCTGTCATAGAGAAGCCGCAATAGCGGGTAGGCTTTTTTCCTACTTCTTTTGCCCGAAGTATTGAAATGCGGCGGTAACTTTGCTATGATGAAGTGAGGTTATGATGCGTTTGATGACGAATGCAGATTAGGAATATAGGACGAATCGGATAGGAACCAGGAGAATAAAAAAAACCGGGGTAAGAGTATGGGCAGCAGAGATAAGGTACTCATAGTGGACGATTCAGAGCTGGATCGGATCGCATTGAAAAAAGATGCTAAAGGATGCTTATGAGATTGTAGAGGCAGTAGACGGTGCAGGTGCACTTCGGATTCTGGAATCGCAGAAGGAGTTTGACGCGATATCTGCGATCATTCTGGATCTGGTCATGCCGCAGATGGATGGGTTTGAATTTTTAAGAGAATACCGCAAAGTGGATTCTTACCGCCGGATACCGGTCATTGTGGCGTCTGTGGAGCGTGACGTCAAGACGGAAAAGGCATGTCTGGCACTGGGGGCAAGAGATTTTATAGGAAAACCGTATGATCCGCAGATCGTGCGGTTCCGGGTGGAAAATGCGGTGCGCAGCAGTGAACAGCAGCTTTCGAGAGAATTGAGATACCGTGCAGATTACGACATGCTCACCGGAATTTATAATAAGACGCATTTCTTTGAAGCAACCCGTGTTCTGCTTTAAGAGACATCCCGAAGAGACGTATGCGTTTTTACGTCTCGACATCGAAAAATTCCAACTGGTGAATTCCTTCTTCGGAAGCAGCAGCGGCAACGGACTTTTACAGTATATCGCGAAGGAGATCCGGAAATTTGCGGGAGATACGGAACAGATTGCCTACGGAAGAATCGAGGCGGACATTTTCGGCATCTGCATGCCGTACAGGGGCGAGGAGGAGACGATGTTAGAGCTTTGTGCGCTACATGCGCATGCGTCTCGGACAGTACCAGCTCGCTTTTGATGTGGTGCCGGCAATCGGAATCTATGTGATCCGGGAGCGGGATCTCTCCGTTGATGCGATGTATGACCGGGCGAATCTGGCTGCCAAGCAGTGCAAAGGCAATTACATCGAAAACTATGCGTTTTATGTGGATGAGATGCGGGAAGACATCGTGCGGGAACAGCAGATTGTCAACCATATGCGGCATGCGTTGGACGAGGAGGAATTTCGTCCTTTACCTGCAGCCGAAGTACAGCCTGCAGGACAACAGGATCTGTGGGGCGGAAGTGCTGGTGCGGTGGGCAAAGCCGGAAGGCGGCATGATCTCGCCGGGAGAATTTATCCCGATCTTTGAGCGCAATGGATTCATTACCAAGCTGGATTACTACGTCTGGGGAGAAGACCTGTAAGCTGCTTGCAGGATGGATTGCCGAGGGGAAAAAGCCGTCGCCGGTGTCGGTCAACATTTCCAGGGTCAGCCTCTATAATCCAAGACTGGTGGAGGCAATCTGCGGACTGACGGACCGCTACCACATCCCCCGGAACTGTTGGAACTGGAACTGACGGAGAGCGCCTACACGACGAACCCGAAGGCGATCAAGGAGACAATGGAACGTCTGCAGAAGGAAGGATTTTCTATTCTGATGGACGATTTCGGAAGCGGATATTCTTCTTTAAATGTGCTAAAGGATATCGCCGTGGATGTGCTCAAGATCGATATGAAGTTTCTGTCGGATACGGATCGAGGGGCGCAGCCAGAATATTCTTGCGTCGGTTGTGCGCATGGCAAAATGGCTGAATCTCCCGGTGATTGCAGAGGGCGTAGAGAGAAGGGAGCAGGTGGACTTTCTGCACAGCGTCGGATGTGAGTATGTACAGGGATTTTATTTTGCGAGACCGATGCCGGTGTCCGATTATGAAAAGCTGGTATCCGAGAAAAAGGACGAACTGCAGGAGAAATATCAGAAGGACGAGATCGGCAGGGATATGCTCTGGAACGCGACTTCACAGATGGGAAGCGTGTTCTCCGGCATGATGGAGCCGGCGGTCATCTATGAATATGAGAAAGAGCAGAACCGGATTGATGCGCTGCGCGTGAACAACGCCTACTATGACATGTTCGGATACGGAGATATCAATTCCTCGGGCGGGCTTGTGATGGAAAAACAACTCTCGGACGAGAGCAGGAAGATTCTCCTCGGCACGTTTGAGGATATTGCAAAGTCGAAGGAGACCGCAGCCTGCGAATTTTTGCGCACTTCAAAGAGCGGACGCTCGATCTGGGTACATCTGAAGTTGAAATACGTCACGAGCGTGGGCGAAAAGCAACATTATTGTCGGTACGCTTACCGATATTACGGAACAGCGGATGATGGATCAGGAACTGCAGAAATACCGTCAGGTACTTCTGGCGGCGGAGCAGACAGAGCGGACGATGCTGGTTGTGGATGATCAGGAGGTAAATCGCGGACTGCTTAAGTGCATTTTTTGAGCAACAGTACCGGATCCTTGAAGCGGAAAACGGAGCGGATGCCTTTGAGGTCTTAAACAGAGAGTCCGGCAAGGTGGATATTATCCTGCTGGATCTTGCGATGCCGGTGATGGACGGAATGGAATTCCTAAAGCGAAAGCAGCAGGATGCCGTCCTTGCGGGAATCCCGGTGATTATCATCACAGCGGACGACACGACCGGACACCAGATCCAGATGTTGCAGCTGGGAGCAGAGGACTACATCGTGAAGCCTTTCGTGCCGGAGATTGCGATGCGCAGAGTGGAAAATGTTCTGGGCGCTGGCAGACTGTTGAAACGGATGTCTGTTGCCGGAGGAAAGGATAAAGGAGAGACGGACAATGGAGGAACTGTTTGATTCCCTGAAAAACTGGGGCTGTGACGTGGATGGCGCACTGGCACGGTTCATCGGCGACAGGGAGCTGTACCGCAGCTGCCTGCACACGGCGGCGGGGGATCAGAATTTTGAACTTCTGCCGGAGGCGCTGCGCGCAGGGAGATGGGGCGTGCATTTGAATGTGCGCATACATTAAAGGGAATGCTTGCCAATATGGGGCTGATTCCGCTATACGATATTGTGGTGCGGATTGTGGAGCCGCTGCGTGCGGAGAGCCGGCGGAACTTTTACCTGTCTGCGACGAACTTCTGGCGGCGAGAGACAGGCTGAATACCCTGTTAAAGGAGTCGGCATGAGGGTTCTGATGACAAATATCATCGCTCTGTGTGATGAGGGGCTGTATGAGGAACTTTTGCGGTATGTTCCGACAGAGAGACAGGAGAAAATTGCACGCTGCGGGAAGCGGCAGGATCGCATGAGGAGCCTTGCCGCAGGTCTGCTGCTGGAGTATGGTCTGCGAAGCATGGGCTGTTCCCTACTTCCTCTGGTGCCAGAGACAGAGACGGTGCATCTGGTGTGCGGCACCCACGGAAAGCCGGAGCTTTCCGGCGGGGCGGGGGTTCACTTTAACCTGTCCCATGCGGGAGATTATGCAGCCGCGGTATTTGATGATGGCGAAGTCGGGATCGACGTGGAACAGGTGCGGCGTGTGAATGTGAATGTCATGCGAAGACAGTTTACGGCAGAGGAGAATGCGTATCTGCTGAGTGAACCAGATGCGTTTTTAAGACTCTGGACGCGCAAGGAAAGCTATTGCAAAGCGGTAGGGGAAGGACTGCACCTGCCGCTTTCTTCGTTTGATGCTGGAGGATCAGGTGGCAGGAAGGACTGCGCCTGCAGCAGAGGCGGCGGCGGTCGGTCAGTGAAGCGGATGCCGGGCAGTTTTATCTGTATACAGAAGTGCCGGTAAAAGGCTATGTATTGTCGGTCTGCGCGGGACATCCCATCACGGGGTGTCCTGTGGAGAACGTTGATCTGCGGAAATTATTTGACGGCATTTCCTAAAATCACTATAATAAATTCATCAGCCAAAAAGGATGGGATAGATCATGTACGATGAACTGACAGAGCAGGATATCAAGAAAATGGAAGAGGAGATCGAGTATCGCAAGCTGGTTGTGCGCAAAGGAAGCACTTGAAGCTGTGAAGGAGGCGAGAGCCCAGGGAGATCTCAGCGAGAATTTTGAATATCATGCGGCAAAAAAAGGACAAGAACCAGAACGAGAGCAGAATCCGCTATCTGGAGAAGATGATCAAGACAGCGAAGATCATATCTACGGATTCCGCGGAGGACGAAGTCGGAATGAATAACACCGTCACCGTGTATTTCGAGGAGGACGATGAGGAAGAAGTCTATAAGATTGTCACCACCGTGCGCGGCAATTCACTCAAGAACTTGATTAGCAATGAGTCGCCGCTCGGCAAGGCACTGCTTGGACACCGGGTGGGAGACCGCGTGGAAGTGCGGGTCAACGATGATTATTCTTATTTTGTCACGATCCGCAAGATCGAGAATACCGTGGATGACGGAACAGACAAGCTGAGAAAATTTTAGGCATGACGCAGAAGAAAGGATAGAGCAGATGAGACTGACAGAATTATTAAAGACCGATCAGGTTACGATTTCCTGTGAGCTGTTTCCACCCAAACAGGGGGCGCAGCTTGCCAACTACAAAAAATATCGTTGCGGACATGGCGGCATTGAAGCCGGCATATATGAGCGTGACCTACGGCGCGACCGGCGGTACGTCCGACTATACGGTAGAACTTGCCAGCGAGGTGGAAAAGCATCAGATTCCGGCGCTTGCACATTTAACCTGTGCTTCCTCCACGAAGGAAAAGGTGGCATCCGTGATTGAGGAGTTAAAAGAGAAGCAGATCAGCAATATTCTGGCGCTCCGGGGAGACATTCCGCAGAATGCGGATTTCCCGCTTCCGAACCAGTACCGTCATGCGAGTGAGCTGATCGCGGACATCAAAGCACAGGGAGATTTCTGCATCGGCGGCGCCTGCTATCCGGAGGGACATCCGGAAGCGGACACCATTTTGAGGATCTGGATCATCTGAAGGAAAAAGTGGATGCGGGCTGTGAATTCCTAACGACACAGATGTTTTTTGATAACCACATTCTGTACAATTTCCTGTACAAGGCACTCTCAAGAGGCATCGATGTGCCGGTGGTTGCGGGAATCATGCCGGTGACGAACAAGGCGCAGATCAAGAGGATCGTGTCGCTTTCCGGCAATATGGTTCCGCCGCGTTTCCTGGCGATCGTGGATCGTTCCGGGGATAATCCGGCGGCGATGCGCCAGGCCGGAATTGCTTACGCGACGGATCAGATTATCGATCTGATTGCCAACGGCGTGAATCACGTACATATCTATACTATGAATAAGCCGGATGTCGCGGGCGAGATTCTGGACAATTTGTCCGAGATCTATGTGAGAGCGTAATCTGGGGCTGATCCGGGCTTGTGCGGGAGGAAGGCTATGGCAGGAAGAATGTTGAGGGACAGCTTGAGTTATTTTCACTGTTTGATTCGGTGGAAGAACTCGAGCAGAAGATCAAAAGGCGCCGGACTGAAAGAAGTGCAGGGCGAACCGGTGATGGAACAGTGTTACAGGCACCGTGACACCGGTGAGACGGCGGTGGCGGCGTATCTGGACTATAACCGGGTCTATGTGGCGGACTGGGGCAGGAAGCCCCTGCTGTATCAGTTTGACAGCACAAAAGAGGCTGTCGGGTATTATGCAGACTGGCTGGACCGCCATGCGTCGGATGAAGCGGCGGTAGCGGCACAGCGGCCGGAAGCATTGCAGAAGGCGAAGGCAGTCCGCTGGGAGAATACGGAGGTAGAGAAATGAAACAGGAAGAATTATGCCGTAAACTGACGGAGATGATTGCGGAGACAAAAGCACAGAAGCTTTCCTGGAGACTGGAAGTACAGACCACAGAGGGAAATGATGCTTCCGAGAAGCCGATCGAGGAGGAGCACGGAACAAAGTGGACGATTGATGAGTGTTATGCGTCTTACAGCTGTAACTACCGCGGAAAAAGAATTCTGCATGATTACCTATGAGGCTGCTCAAGAAATCCGGGGATAAGGAGCGCTCAAGCAATCTGGTCTTTCTGCCGCCGGAGGGAATCCGCTTTTTCGACCTTCACACCTTACTGCCGTACAGTGTGGAGATGTCGGCGGTGCTTGCGGATCACATTCACCAGCTCTGGCTGCTTTTGATGGAGCAGTACAAGGAAAAGTGCCCCGGTGTGGAACTGATTGTAAGACCCGGAACACTTACAATTGAAGATGAAGGACTATAGAACAAGGTTTTTAATTACATTACACAAAAAACGTGCGGGAGACTGCGGTATGTGCAGTCTCCCGCACGTTTTTTAGTGCAGGGATTTTCTCGACTTCATTTAGAGAGAGAGCACAGTGGTTCTTTAAAACCACGGATTTTAAATCCTCAAATTCCGCTTTCTCTTTCTGGATGCCGTAGCCGGAACTTTTTTTGATGCGGATATTGCCGTACGAGGTCTTGCGCGTCTCAAAAGTAGATTCCAGCTTTGCGCGTTCGAACACCTGGTAGCGCACGCCTCTGGTCGAAGTATGGAGGAAGAAAAGCCCTGTGAATTTTTCACGTTCCTCCATCTCACACAGACAGGTTAAGAGAATGCCGGGACGGTTTTTCTTCATCTGGATCGGGATTGTAAAGACGTCCAGTGCCCCGGCTGCCATAAAGATCTCCGTTGCAAGTCCCAGCGCTTCGCCGGTCATATCGTCGATGTTGCAGGAGATCGATAAAATGGTATCGTCGCAGGAGTATGGCTCCTCCTCGGCAGCGAGATAGGAGGCGGTGTCGCCGAGAAAGCACGGACACAGGTCGCGATGCCGAAATCCTTTCGGGCCGATGCCGTAGCCGATCTCCGACGCGGTCATGGTTGGCATCGGGAGATAGCGCAGCACATAGTAGTGCAGGATGGCAGCACCTGTCGGGGTTAAAAGCTCGCCGGTCACGGAGCCGGTGTAGAACGGAATGCCGCGCAGAAGCTCTGCGGTCGCCGGGGCAGGAACCGGCAGCACGCCGTGCGCACATTTTACAAAGCCGTTTCCGACGTGAAGAGGCGACGCGAGAATCTGCTCCGGTGCGATCGTGCGGATTAAAAAGCGCGCAGCCGACCACATCCGCGAGTGCGTCGAGTGTTCCCACCTCGTGAAAATGGATCTGCTCTAACGTGGTGTCGTGTACTTTTGCTTCTGCCTCTCCGAGCAGGCGGTAGATGGCGAGCGCATCGTCCTTTACCTCTGCGGGAAGATCAAGGGATGCGATCTCCTCGCAGACGGCGGCGTAGGTGGTGTGCGTGTGGGAGTGTCCGTCCTCCGCAGAATCGGACGCTTCGTGGGCAAAGGATGCATCCGGACTCTCTGCATGCGTGTGATGGGCATGTCCCGCCTTGACATCGAGAGAGACCTCCTCGGTACCGTCCACCGTTACTTTCATGTGGGTTCCGTTGATACCGCAGCTTACGGCGGATTCCGGAGAAAGCACGATATGATAAGGGGGGCAAAGACGGTGTTCATCTTGTGCAAAAACCATTCTTTTGATCGCAGATCTCATAAAGGGCACTCATCAGCATATCTCCGGCAGCACCCATATTACATTCCAGATAAATTGTTTTCATAGTGAGAAGAAACCTCCTGTTAGAGTGATGGATGGTGTGATCAGCCGCCGATGTGGTTGATCATGCTTGCAAAGGTAGCCCGCGCCGAAGCCGTTGTCGATGTTGACGACAGATACGCCGCTGGCGCAGGAATTGAGCATGGACAATAGCGCGGAAATGCCGTGAAAGCTGGCGCCGTACCCAACGCTTGCGGGAACGCCGATGACAGGGCAGTCCACGAGACCGCCGATGACGCTGGCGAGAGCGCCCTCCATGCCTGCGACGGCGACGATGGCATTGGCGGATGAGAGCAGCTCCATGTTGGAGAGCAGGCGGTGCAGTCCCGCGACGCCGACGTCATAGACGCGTACGACCTTGTTGCCGAGCACTTCTGCCGTTAAGGCTGCCTCCTCCGCGACGGGAATGTCACTCGTGCCGCCTGTGGCTACGACGATGGTTCCCTCCGCTGTGATATGCGGCGTACGGTTCACAATGCCGATGCGGGACGCCTCATCGTAGAACAGCGTAAAACGCTCGGAGAGGTAAGCAGCGGATTCCGGGGAAAGCCTCGTGATTAAGATATTCTCCGGACAGTGGGCGAGCAGACTGTTCGTGATGCCCTCGATCTGTTCTTTGGTCTTGGAGGCTCCGTAGATCACTTCCGGCGCTCCCTGACGCACTTCGCGGTGATGATCGACCTTGGCGTACCCGAGATTCTCAAAAGGGGCCAGCTTTAACTGCGCGTAGGCTTCGCTCGCGGTGAGCGTTCCGTTTTCAATATTATTAAGAATCGTTCTGATATGATCGTTTTCCATGATGTCCTCCATGTCTGTAATTAACCATATTATACCCATTGTACGGCGGGATTGCAAGAACGCGCAGGCGGCAGAAAGACCGGAATTTAGTACATTTATACAAAAAATGGAAACTGATTTTGTGAATTCGGTTTCTTGTGAGAACCTGGAAATCGTGATAGAATAAAGGAAACCAGAAAAAGAAAAATAGTTTCCAGAAAGAGGGAGGTGACATAGATGCAGCAGAAAGAAGTGATCCTGGAGGGAACGATCAAGGCGTTCAATGAGAAAGGCCTGAAGTTCACCATGGACGATGTGGCGAAGATCCTCGGAATGAGTAAAAAGACTATATATACCGTATTCAGCGACAAGGAGTCGATGTTTCTTGCGATGGTGGATTACATGTTTCGATTCCATCAAGGAGAGTGAACAGCAGATTGTGGAGGACGATGCGCTATCTACGGTGAGAAGATCAGACGGATTCTCGGAGTGATCCCGGAGAGTTACCGGGATGTGGATTTCAGACAGCTTTATCTGTTAAAGGACAAGTATCCGGTAATTTACAAGCAGGTGGAAAAAAGAGACTGGAGACCGGCTGGGAGACAACGATCCAGCTTCTGGAGCAGGGAATGGCGGAAGGCGTGGTCCGCAAGGTCAGCATTCCGATCGTAAAGATGATGCTGGAAGCCACGGTAGAACAGTTTTTCCAGAGAGATATCTGATTCAGAGCGGGCTTTCCTATCTGGAAGCGCTCGATGAGGTGGTTTCGATTCTGGTAAACGGAATTGTGGTGCCGGAGGCGGCGGGATAAACACGTGGCAATGCAGGAAGGTGACAGGCAAAGGTAGAACATGGAGAACAGAGTATATTTAAATGACGACTGGAAGTTTTTCGGAGCAATTTACGGAAGAAATGCTGGGCGATGGCTTTCGACGTGGGAAACATGACTCGGTACGGCTTCCGCACACGGCAAAGGAGACACCGCTTCACTATTTTGACGAATCTGTTTACCAGATGGTCAGCGGATACCGCAGAGATGTTCTACATTCCAGAAGAATGGAAAGGAAAACGTCTGCTGCTCACGATTGACGGGGCGGCGCATGAAGCGAAGTCTACTGGAACGGGAAGAAGATCGGGGAACATCACTGCGGCTACACGGCATTCACGATGGACATCAGCGACGATGCCGTCTACGGCATCCGCAACACGCTGGTGGTCAAGGTGGACAGCAGGGAGAGCGTGAATATACCGCCGTTTGGATTTGTGATTGACTATATGACATACGGCGGACTCTACCGTGAGGTGTGGCTCGACATCAAGGAGAAAACCTATCTGAAAGATGTGTTTGTGCGGGGAGATCTTTCCGGTGACTCCGGCAGACTGATCTCCGAGATTACGGCGGACGGCGGCGGGGAGAATCTTAGCGTCAGGCAGAAGATCAGAAGATGCGGTGAGAGCGGCTACCGTCTTCTGGGCGAATGTGAGATGACCGGAACAAAGCTTGTGCTTGACTATACGGTGGAATCCGTTCTGTCGTGGGACACCGTTCATCCGGTCTGCTATGAGGTGTGCACGCAGCTCATCCGGGATGAAAAGGTGCTGGATGAAAACGTGACGGTCACAGGCTTTCGGCATGCCGAGTTTAAGGCGGACGGTTTTTATCTGAACGGTAAAAAAGTAAAGCTTCGCGGACTCAACCGACATCAGAGCTATCCGTATGTGGGATATGCCATGCCGGAATCCATGCAGCGGATGGACGCGGATATTTTAAAAGTATGAGCTTGGCGTCAACGCCGTGCGGACATCCCACTATCCGCAGTCCCATTACTTTATCGACCAGTGTGACAGAATCGGACTTCTGGTATTTATGGAGATTCCGGGATGGCAGCACATCGGTGATGAGGCGTGGAAGGAAACAGGCGGTAATAAATGTGCGATATGGTGAAGCAGTACCGGAACCACACGTCGATCATTCTCTGGGGCGTGCGCATTAATGAATCGCAGGATGATGATGATTTTTTACCGCAGGACAAACGCGGCGGCGCACGAACTTGATCCCTCCAGACCGACAGGCGGTGTGCGTGCGAACAAAAGAGCAGTCTACTGGAAGATGTGTATACCTACAATGATTTTGTGCATGACGGAACAAACCGGGGGATGTGAGAAAAAAGACGGCTGTGACATCCGATCCGAAAAAGCCGTATCTGATCAGCGAGTACAACGGACATATGTATCCGACGAAGGCATTTGACTGGGAAGAACACCGCGCGGAACACGCGCTGCGCCATGTGCGGGTGCTCGACGCGGCGGCAGCGGAGGGTGACATTGCAGGAAGCTTCGGCTGGTGTATGTTCGACTACAACACACACAAGGATTTCGGCAGCGGGGACCGCATCTGTTACCACGGAGTCATGGATATGTTCCGCAATCCGAAACTGGCAGCGGAGGTCTATGCGTGTCAGCAGGAGAAAGAGCCGGTGCTGGAATTAAGTTCCTCGATGGATATTGGGGAGCACCCGGGCTGCAACCGCGGCGAGACCTACATTTTTACCAACGCAGACAGTGTGCGGATGTACAAAAACGACCGTTTTATCAAGGAATACAAAGAGAGGATTCCCCGTGGAAACATCTGCCGCACGGACCGCTCGTGGTCGACGATTATATCGGAGACGCGATCGAGAAGGGCGAACATTTTACTCCGGCGCAGGGAAAGGGAATCAAGGATGCGTTGAATGCGACCGCACGCTACGGACTGTCGCATCTTCCGAAATCCGTGTATGTAACGGCGCTCAAGATGCTGCTCCTTTATCACATGAAGCCGACCGATGCGGTGGTGCTTCTATAACCGCTATATCGGAGACTGGGGCGGTACTTCCACGACATACCGGTTTGAGGCGGTGTCGGACGGCGGCGTGACCGCGGAACTTATCAAAAAGCCGATGACGAAGGTTGTACTCTGGCACGGGCGGATCATACGGGACTTCAGGAGAAAAGCACCTACGATGTGGCAGCCGTCCGGATTGAGGCGAGGGACGAATACGGCAATCTGCTAAGCTTCTTACAATGAGCCGGTAAGCTTTGAGGTGAGCGGACCGGTGGAGCTGATCGGACCGTCTGTCATCTCGCTGGAGGGCGGAATGGGCGGCACCTTACATAAAGACAACGGGTGAGTGCGGCGAGGCGCGGCTTGTCATCCGGAATGCACAGACCGAACCGGTGGAACTGCACTTTGCGGCAGCGGCAGAGCGACAGAGATTGTAAGAAAAGAGAGGGAACACAGGCAATGGAAGAAAAATCAAAAGTTATTTTTGGCAATCCGATGCCGGATAAGGTATACCGGAAAGCGGTCAAAAAGTCGAAAAAAGAAATATGCAAAAAAATTCGGGGACGATGCAGGGGCAGATTATCCTGCAATCGTGAAGAAGAATGAATACATCGGCGATATGCTGGGCGTACATGACATCCGTGTGGGAGAGACGGGAGAAAACGTGGGATTTGACACGGAAAAGGGAATCATCGTCGGCAACATCCGCATGGGATTCGGACATTACCGTATTTCCATGGCAATCGCATCCGCGGCACATTCCATGGGCTATGTACCGTACTGGATGGACTTGAATTCCTACCCGCAGACGACCTGCACAAAGGTCATTGGTGCGCAGAATGATCTGTATTCCTGGGATCAAGACTTTCCCAGAAGAGCAGACTGTTCAACCGTCTGGTCTGGGAGCCGATGAACTATGAAGGCTTCCGGAGCATTTTCCTACAATGCCGCGGACCAGAAAAATGCGGAACTGATGGCTCCGGTCTATGCGAATGTGCCGAAGGAGATTCCGGTGGTGGCGACACATGTGTGGCCTGCGCAGGCTGCAATCCATGCGGGAATGAAGCATGTGGTCAACGCGATCCCGGACAACTGGCCGATGGCGCTGCATTTATCGGAGGAAGCATTCACACCGTGCAGACACATTACGCCTACCAGGGTTACCGCATTTTAAACGGCATGCAGGGAGCCGACGTTCTTCGCCCGATGCCGAAGGAGGATCTGATCTATACGGGACATTACATCGACCATGAGCTGGTGAGCAACATCGAGGCGGACTGTGAGGCGAGACGTGCGCGCAAGAGAAGAAAAGCCGATGCGTTTCCTTCTCACGATCGGAGGAGCGGGAGCACAGAGAGAGATTTTTGCTTCCATCATCAAACATCTGCTCCTGCGATTGAGGACGGCAGAGCCGCATTGTATGTGAATGTCGGCGATTACCGCAATGTCTGGGAGGAATTGCTTGGCGAGATCCCGGGAATGAAGAATTTCGCAACGGAGCATTTTAATAATTGGAAGGATACGACAGAGTTTGCCGCACAGGCACTTACCGGTGAGGTAAGTGGCATCCACGGTTTCTGGCACGAGAATATTTTCGAGGCAGTCTACTGCACGAACCTTCTGATGAGAAGCTGCGATGTGCTTGTGACAAAGCCGAGCGAGCTGGCATTCTACCCGGTGCCGAAGCTGTTTATCAAGCGTGTCGGCGGGCATGAGCAGTGGGGTGCCATCCACTCCGCAGAGATCGGGGACGGCACGTTAGAGTGCAGAGATATTCCACACACGGTGCAGATGCTGGATCTGTTCTTAAACGAGGAAGCGCTGCTTAACGATATGTGCGACTGTATCGAAAAGAATAAGGCAGCCGGAATTTATGACGGAGCCTACCGCGTGGTAAAACTTGCAATGGAGAAGAGATAAGGGGAGCGCAAAAGCGCAGAATTGGAGGATCACATGAAACTGACAGGAAAAAAGAAAAAGTCTCCTACGGATTGGGAGCAGTCGGAAAAGACATGGTGTACATGCTTTCCGCAAGTTACATACTGTATTATTATCAGGATATTCTCGGGGTGAGCGCATTTGCCATGGGCGTGATTTTACTTGCAGCGCGTGTATTTGATGCGTTCAATGACCCGATCATGGGCGTAATTGTTGCCAAGACAAGGACAAGATGGGGAAAATTCCGTCCGTGGCTTTTCATCGGAACGGTTTTAAATGCCATCATGCTCTACCTGATGTTTGCTGCACCGCCGGCACTTGACGGAGGCGGTCTGGTGGCCTATGCGGCAGTCACCTATGTGCTCTGGGGTGTGACGTACACGATGATGGATATCCCTTTACTGGTCAATGATTCCGGCGTTTACCGAGGGCGGCAAAGAGCGTGAGGGACTTTCCACGATGGCGCGCTCCTGTGCGGGCGTCGGCTCTGCCATCATCACAATCATCACGATGTTATGCGTATACCGTCTCGGCGGCGGGGATGAGCGCGTGGGATTCAAGTGGTTTGCACTGATCATTGCGATTTTATTTGTACTCTTTACGACGATCACCTGCGTCAATGTCAAGGAAAAATCCACCGTCAATGTGGATTCCCCGTCCGTGGGACAGATGTTCCGTGCACTGATTCAGAACGATCAGGCGATGACAGTCGTGATCACCATCGTTCTCATCAACTGTGCGGTCTATACAACCTCAAACCTTGTCATCTATTTCTTTAAATACGATTTCGGCGGCGAGGGCTGGTACAACAGCTACACACTGTTTAATACGTTCGGCGGAGCGGTACAGATTCTGTCCATGATGATCTTATTCCCGCTGCTGCGCAAATTCATGGGAACCATCCAGGTGTTCTACACGGGATTTGCCATGGCGATCATCGGTTATGTGGTGCTTTTTGGTACTGGCATTCACCAATATGTCCAATGTGGTACTGCTGTTTATCCCGGGCTTCTTCATCTTTGGGGCAAACGGTGTGCTGACGGTGTTGACGACGGTGTTTCTCGCCAATACCGTGGACTATGGACAGCTGAAAATCACAGACGTGACGAGAGCGTGATCTTTTTCCATGCAGACCTTCGTGGTCAAACTGGCGAGTGGCGTGGCGGCACTGATTGCATCCATCTGCTTACAGATCTGCAATCTGAGCAACGATACGACAGATACCGCAGCAGTTGCGACGGCTGCCGCATCTTCGGTGGTCGGACTGCGCATGACAATGACGATTCTTCCGATGATCTGCCTTCTGTGCGGCATTTTTATTTTCCACAAAAAAGTATATTCTGACGGAGGAGAAGGTTGCCGAGATCGCAGAGCAGGTCAAGAAAGGGGCATACTAAATGATAAAAGCGGACGGACATATTTTTGTGCTGGAGACGGCATACACGACATACTGTTTCCGGAGAATGGAGACAGGACATTTGGAACATCTGTATTACGGAAGACGCTTGACTCTGCCGGAGCATCCGGCGGAGTGTGATGTTGCTCCGCTGGTGGAGAAGCATACATTTGCGCCGGGAAATACAAACCTCTGCGACGGGGAGCATCCGGCGTTCTCCCTGGAGGATATGCGGCTTGAGATGTCCTCCTACGGAAAAGGGGACATCCGCGAACCGTTTGTGGAGATCGTGCACGCGGACGGCAGTACCACTTCGGACTTTCACTATGAAAGTTATGAGATCATGGAAAAGACGGCGGAGACAGAAAACGGAGATCTCCCGGGAGCTTACGATGAGAAAGGGGAGGCGCAGCGTCTCAGCGTAAGGCTGTGCGACCACTCCTATGATCTTGTTTTAGAACTTCATTATGACGTCTACGCAGAGTGCGATGCGATTGTGCGAAGCGCCGTTCTCTTCAATGAGAGCAAGGAGATGATTCGTCTGAATCGCCTGATGAGTACCCAGATCGACTTTGATCCGGCAGAGTATGTGTTCACAACCTTTACCGGTGCGTGGGCGAGGGAGATGCACCGTTCCGATACGCGCATGGAGGCGGGAAAACATGTCAATGCGTCCTACACGGGAACCTCCTCCAGCCGTGCCAACCCGTTTGTCATGATTGCAAAGACGGATACGACGGAGGATACCGGAGAGTGTTACGGATGCAACCTCATCTACAGCGGCAACCACTATGAGGCGGCGGAAGTGAGCGGCTACGGCAAGATGCGCCTGACTGCCGGCATCAATCCGCAGTCATTTTCCTGGCTGCTGGCTCCGGGGAAAATTTTGTGGCGCCGGAGGCAGTCATGGCATATTCCTGCGATGGCTACAACGGCATGAGCCAGTGCATGCACGCATTTGTGCGGGAGCACATCGTGCGCGGGGCGTTTAAGCACAAGGTGCGCCCAGTGCTGTTAAACAGCTGGGAGGCTGCCTACTTTGACATCAATGAGAGAAAGCTGCTTGCTCTGGCGAAGAAGGCAAAGGAAGCCGGCGTAGAACTTTTTGTGATGGACGACGGCTGGTTCGGCGAGCGCAATGATGACGCACATTCCCTGGGAGACTGGGAAGCCAACGAGAGAAGAAGCTTCCGGGAGGTCTTGCGGGACTTGGAAGAAAGATCAAGGCGCTTGGGCTGGATTTCGGTATCTGGGTGGAGCCGGAGATGGTGAATGTGAACAGTCACCTCTACCAGGCGCATCCGGACTGGACGATCGAGATCCCGGGGAAACCGCATGCGGAAGGCCGCAATCAGCGCATCCTGGATCTTACGAGAACAGAAGTGCAGGACTATATTATTGAGACGATGACAAAGGTATTTTCCTCGGCGGAGATCTCCTATGTCAAATGGGATATGAACCGGACGTTTACGGATTACTATTCCGGAGCGCTTCCGCCGGAGCGGCAGGGGAGAGGTGGCACACCGCTATGTGCTGGGACTGTACCGCTGCATGAGAGAACTTACCGCGCGTTTCCCGGATATTCTCTTTGAGGGATGCTCTGCAGGCGGCAACCGGTTTGATCTCGGAATTTTATCCTATTTTCCGCAGATCTGGGCGTCCGATGACACGGATGCGCTCTGCCGTGCAGAGATCCAGACCGGCTATTCCTACGGCTATCCGATGTCCGTTGTGAGCGCCCATGTGTCGGCGTGCCCGAACCACCAGACGCTCCGCGTGACGCCGCTTGAGACACGGTTCGCTGTGGCAGTGTTCGGTATCTGCGGCTATGAGTGCAATTTCTGCGATCTGTCCCGCGAGGATTTTGCGGCGGTAAAGGCACAGATCGCACTGTACAAACAGTGGCGGGAGGTATTGCAGAAGGGACGGTTTTACCGCGGACGCACATTCGGAGAGGGGGCACATGAAAGTGTACTCTCCCAGAGTGCGGGGAACCAGATGGAGTGGACCTGTGTGTCGGAAGACCAGACCCGTGCGGTCGGTATGCTCATGCAGAAGCTGGTCGTACCGAATACCCAGTATCACAGCTATCACGCGAAGGGATTAAAACCCGATGCGCGGTACCATTTCTATAACCGCAGCTTAAAATACAATATCAAGGATTTCGGGGATCTGGTCAATACCGTCTCCCCGGTACACATTAAGCAGGATTCGCTGGCGCTGGATCTGATCGCCAGATTTAAGAAGATGGACGAGGAGATCGAGGATTGCCATGCAGCCGGAGATATGTTAATGTATCATGGAGTGAAGCTTAAACAGGCGTTCGGCGGAACCGGATACAACAATGAGGTGCGGTATTTTTCAGGATTTCGCTGCGCGCATGTATTTTATGGAAGAGGAAAAAGAACATGCAGACAGCGGGGAAGCAGAAAAATAAGAAATACAACGTGAATAGAATCAGAAGCGGGGCAGCGGCACTTTGTGCGCGCCCTGCTTCTTTGCTGTCGGGATGTGGGCGGCATCGGACGGACAGGCGGTAAGGCAGCAGGCGGCACTGTCCGGGGAGCCTTGCAGGACGGGCAGATGTCGGAGCAGCAGATGGCAGAGCAGCAGGAGAACGGAGAAGCATCGACGGCAGGGACGGAAGGACAGAGAAAGAGCAGATGCCGGACGGAACGCTGTCGGTGACGTTTTTTGGATGTCGGACAGGGCAATGCCGTTTTAGTGGAGCAGAGCGGAGCGTATATGCTGATCGACGGCGGCAACAGAGACTATTCCTCGTTTGTGGTAAGCTATCTGAAGGAACAGGGCGTGGAAGAACTCGCCTATGTGATCGCCTCCCACTATGATGCGGATCACTTAAACGGTGGTCGGCGCCCTGCACGCATTTTCCTGCGGACAGGTGCTTGCTCCCGATTACGTGACGGATACCAGTCTATGAGTCGTTTGAGCGCGTGATAAAGGAGCAGGATATTGCACTTGCCTACCCGGCAGTGGGAGACACTTACACGCTTGGCGATGCCTCTTTACGGTGGTCTGCCCCGAAGTCTATGATCGAAGGAGGATAATGATAACTCCGTCGGAATCCGCCTTGTGTACGGCGACACCAGCTTTTTAATCTGCGGTGACGCCGGAAAAGCCGAAGAGCAGGCGATGCTTGACTCCGGCGTGACGTTGGAGTCGGACGTGTATCTGGCAAGTCATCACGGGAGTGAAGGGTCTTCCTCCGAAGCGTTTATGCGCGCCGTGTCGCCGTCGGCGGTCGTGGTCAGTGCTGGCGCGGGGAACTCTTACGGCCATCCGACGCGCACAGTACTCGACCGGGTGAAGGCATGCGGGGCAGCGCTCTACCGGACGGATCTGCAGGGAACCATCACGGTCACAAGTGACGGAACCTCCCTTAGCTGGAGCGTGGACGCGACGCAGGATTACCGGGACGGGGATGAGGTCGCGGCAGGTGCTGCGGACACCACGGGAACATCTGGGACGGCAGGAGGCTGGGGTAACAGATGCGGCGGCAGGCAGCACAGACACCACGGGAACATCCGGGACGGCAGATACCGGACAGCGCGGCGCAGGCATCCGTGGCAGCAGATACCGCAGGAAGCGCGGCACAGGCATCATCCGGGGGAGAGACTGCCGCGGGCGGCACAGCGGACGTGACAGGAGAATACGTGCTCAATACGAACACAAAGAAGTTTCACCGGCCATCCTGCTCGAGTGTTGCGCAGATGTCGCCGGAAAACAAGGCGGCATTCTCCGGAAGCAGGGAGGAACTGTGCAGCCGGATATGATCCGTGCAAGAGATGTAATCCCTGACGGAATTCTGTCTGTACAACAGATGATAAGAGAAATGCAATGATTTTTAACAGAAAGCATAAAAATGGAATGGAAGCGCGGTGGAGCAGCCATTCCATTTTTTGTTATACTTGAGTTAAAATATAGAGCAAATGGGAAAAAATATGAAGACACCGGATAACATCCGCTGGATCACGGTGGGGCTCGTGGTCTTATACCATGTGATTTTTAGTGTATAACAGCGTGGTGACGGCGGGAGTGCGCTTTGGGAGGTACAGTATCAGGATGCCGTGCAGTACCTGCTGTATCCGTGGTTTATGGTGCTGCTGTTTCTGGTGTCTGGAATGTGCCAGATATTATCTGGAAGGACATACCGACCGGGAATTTCTTGCAGGGAAGAACGAGAAAGCTTCTGGTGCCCTCGACGATCGGCCTGTTCGTGTTCTGGTGGATACAGGGTATTTCAACATGGCATTCAGCCATGTGTTTTGACCAGTCGTGGGGAGAAAGTGCCGAAGGCGGTCGGGTATCTGATCATGGTCTTTCCTCGGGATCTTGTGGTACATCCAGGTGCTCTGGGTATTGTCGGTATTGCTGGTGCTGCTTCGCAAAATAGAAAAAGACCGGTTGTATGCGTTTGGTGAAAAAAGCTGCGCTGCCCGTTCTTTTTCTGCTTGTGATTCCCGTCTGGGGCTGCCCAGATCTTGAATACGCCGGTGATCTGTGTGTATCGTTTCGGAATATACGGCATCTGCTTCCTTCTGGGCTACTATGTCTTTTCCCATAAAAAGTGACCGACCGGCTGGGCGTGCGTGAGCGTCCCGCTTGCAACCGCGGCTGTGGTGCTGACAGTTTTATGTGCGTATTATTTTGGGGAAAATTATGCAGAGGAGCCGGTGGTAAACAGTCCGTTTTCCATTTTGTACGGCTGGACGGTGTGTCTGGCAGTACTGGGAGGAATGAAGCGCTGGGGTAACCGGACGTCGCAAAAGACGGAGTGGCTTTCTAAAAGAGCTACGGACTGTATCTGTTCCATTATCTGGCGCTCTCTGCGGCGGCATATTTTCTGGACCGCTACACCGAAGTTACAGGGGGGTGCAGCCTACCTTTTGTCGGGAATTGCAGCCTATGCGGGCGGCTATCTTCTCTATGAGCTGATAAAAAGAATTCCGGTCATAAGATGGTGTGTGATTGAGAGAGAAAAAGGAGAAAACATGTTCAAAGATAATCTGATGATGCTGCGGAAGATGCGTGGAATGACGCAGGAGGAACTGGCGGAGAAGATTGATGTGTCCAGGCAGACGCTTTCCAAATACGAGACGGGAGAGTCCCTCCCGGATGTGGAGAAGAGCCGGCTGATCGCGGAGGTGCTTGATGTGACGCTGGATGAACTGGGACGCGCCTGCCGTTTCCGCCGAAGGGAAAGCATGCGTTTGGAATGGTGAAGGTCGGTGAAAAAGGGCAGATTGTGATCCCAGCAAAGGCGAGGAAAATTTTTGACATAAAGCCGAGGGATGTATTGATGGTTCTGGGAGATGAAGAACGAGGGAATCGCGCTGTTAAAGGAGCAGGATTTTATGGCGATGGTGCAGGCAATGCGGCATATGGAGACGCAAAATTGCGCAATCCGGTGCGCAGAGGATTGCAATATGTAAAATAACACAGGCGAGACCTTCCAGAGCGCAGGTCGGAAGTATTTTATTTGCGCTGGCGTCGGTGATTTATGTGCTTGGTTTTTTTGCGGAGTTCTGCCGCATTGCACTGCCAAAAATCATTTACTGGTTTGAGTCGGCATTTTCGGTGTTCTCCATGTATCTGTTGTTTACCACGGAAGAGCTGGATGCTGTGTGCGCTATATGGAATTCGATGAGATTTTGCGCGGACACGGGCAGCGGGTGCCGATCAAGGAAGCAGAGATTCAGAAGTACGCAAAGAAAGTTGCGGCGCTGTACAAGGAGAAGATTGCCCTGCTCCCGGATCACGTAAAGTCTTCCATGTCCATCGGTGCGGTGGTTGTTGACATCGGGAAGCATAATACCGCAAGAGATACGTTTGAGCAGGTTTACCGCAGCGCACAGCCGGTGTGACGCACGGCGCATCAGAGCAGTATTTTTGATCTGCGCAGCAGAAGGAAGCCCAGAATTCCGGTGAGAACATCGGAGACTGCCTGCGCGAGCAGAATTCCATGTAGCCGAACAGGGAAGAAAAAGGAGCAGCATACACAACACGAGCAGCACGCCCTGGCGGCTGATGGACATCAGAAAAGCGGGAAGCGCCATGCCGGCTGCCTGGAATAGTGTGGTGAAGACTAAGATCATGCCGATCACAGGGGCGGTAATCATGAGACAACGGAGCATCAGGGCGCCGGAGACCACGATGACGTCATCCTGCATGAAGATGCGGATGATGGGCGGAGCAAAAATACAGGCGGCGGCTGTGAAAACGAGCGCAATGAGAAGCTGCACGAGCAGATCAAAATGCAGAAATTGTTTCAGGCGTTCGCGGTTGTCTGCACCGTAGCAGTAGCCGAGGAGCGGCTGCGCGCCGAAGGCGAACCCGACCAGAATCAGCATGGTGATCATGTTGACTTTTAAGGCAATGCCAAGAGCGGCAACTTTATCAGAACCGTAAGGTAACAGAAAACGGTTGGTGAGGAGTACCGCAAAGCTCTGCATCAGGTTCGTGATGGAAGCCGGAATTCCGATCAGCAGAATGTCACGGACATGACCGGATGAAATATGCATTTCGCGGCAGGACATCGACAGATGCCCTGCCTTTTTGAATACAACCCACACGAGATAGCAGTCGGCAAGCAGATTGCTCAGGATGGTGGCAAGTGCGGCGCCGCCGGCACCCATATGCAGAGAGAAGATGAAAATGGGATCTAAAAAAAATATTAAACACAGCGCCGATGACGGAACCAATCATGGCATCATTTGCCAGACCTTCTGTGCGGAGCAGATTCCCCGGGACAATATTAAAGATAATGGCAGGGCAGCCGAGAACCAGAAAGCGGTAATAGGCGCCGGCATAGGCGATGGTATCGTCCCTGGCACCCAGAAGATGCAGAATGGGTGTCTGAAAAAGCAGCATCAGAACGGCAACAGCAATGCCGAAGAAGATGGAGCCGAGAAGGCAGAAAGCACTGATCCGCCGCGCGGTGTCATAATCTTTTTTCCCGAAAAGTCTTGAGATGGCGGAACTTCCGCCAAGCCCGAAAATATCACCGAATGCAATCATGAGACTGAACACCGGGGCGCAGAGAGAGACGCCGGCGACGAGGCTGGTGTTCTGGGTCTTTGCAATAAACCATGTGTCGACCATATTGTATACAAGGCTGATGACCATGCCGAACACCACAGGCAGAGCCATCTTGAAATAGGCTTTCGGTACGGGCATTGTTTCAAATACATCATTGTTCATCTGAGAGCTCCTCCATTTCCTGTAACAGGATCAATGCTTAAAAGTATATCATATTGATAGAAAAAGGTGACGGGAAAATAAAAAACTTCTTGACATTGCCACATTAGTGCGATAAACTACTGACAAATAAATGAGAAATCGTTGAGCAAAAAGGAGTACACTGTACGATTCTTCACAGAGAGCCTGGGGCGGTGGGAGCAGGCAGGATAGTATGGATGGAATGGATTTGCGAGAGCAAAGTGAAAGGCGGATAACAGCAGCCGAGTAGCGGAAGCCGTGTCCTCACGTTACAGGGGTACGATATAGAGAACATCTGTATCTGAGAGTCTATACATGATTGGTGGCGGATATTTCCAGTTTGGAGGTATCCGCTTTTTGTATCTTCTGTCAGATGAGTCCGGTGAGGACGGCTGATAAAAAGAGAGAAGCTAAGCATGGCAAGAGAAGAAGGGTGGCACCACGAGACATTCGTCCCTGATCCGGTTTACCGGGTCAGGGATTTTTTTAATTCATGGGAAATTACGTCCAATGAATTAAAAGCCCTCCGGTCAGGATTCTTTCTTGATGGGACGCATTTTCTATGAATTAAAAGAAGAAAGAGGAGGATTTATGAAGCGCATCTATAAGGTCTACAAGAAAACAGTCAGCATTGTGAACGAGACGCCGACGGCGATGTACGAGAATCTGGTCGGAAGCAGAAAGGGATTTCTGCTCGAGAGCTATGACAAGAACTATGACCGGTATACGTTTTTGGGGAACCGGAGGAACTGATCTCCTCGGAGGGGGAGTCGCTTGTCATCACAAAAAGAGCGGGGAGCGCGAGGTGCGCAGGGGCAATCCGTTAGCGCTGTTAAAAAGAATATTATGATGAATTTGAGATTCATAAGGAGAATGATGAACTGAATTTTTCTGGCGGACTGGTGGGCAATGTCGGCTACGATTTTATCCGCTACTCGGAAAAACTGCCGGAGAAGAATCCGGATGAGATCGGGATTGAGACGATTCAGCTGATGTTGATGAAAGCGTTTATCGTGATGGACTATGTGGCGGAGACGCTGACCGCGGTTGTCTTAGAGGAGGAGACGGAGGAAGGAAGAAAGCGTGCCGGCGTGACGGCGGAAGAGCTGATCCGGCGCGCCATGCATCCGGAGCAGATAGAGGGAGGATGTGACAGCAGGTGTGAAGAGAACACCGGGCACGGGATGAAAGAGGCGGCGCAGCCGGAGGGGCGGAAAAAGGGACGGCGTCATCCGCAAAAAGTCGGATACGCTTGCCGCTTACAGCGCGAAGGTGGAGAAGATCAGACACTATATCAGAGAAGGACATATCTTTCAGACGGTACTCTCCCAGCGCTGGACGGTGGAGACCGGACGCGACGGTTTTTCTCTCTATAAGGAGCTTCGCATGAGTTGAATCCGTCGCCGTATCTTTATTACTTCCAGTTCGGTGATTTTGAGGTGATCGGAAGTTCGCCGGAGATGTTAGTAAAACAGCAGGGCAAGCGTGTGTTTACCTGCCCGATCGCAGGGACCAGACCGAGAGGAAAGACAGTGGAGGAGGATGAAGCACTCCACAGAGAACTTCTGGCAGATGAGAAAGAGCGTGCCGAGCATGTGATGCTGGTGGATCTGGCGCGAAACGATATGGGGCGCATCTCGGAATTCGGAACAGTCAAGGTCACGGATTTTATGAATGTGCGGAATTATTCCCATGTCATGCACATCGTATCCATGGTGGAGGGAAGGAAAAAGGGCAGCTATCATCCGTTTGATCTGCTGTCATCCTTCCTTCCGGCTGGAACGTTAAGCGGTGCAACCCAAGATCCGGGCGATGGAGATCATTGAGGAACTGGAGAAGGTGCGGCGCGGGCTCTATGGCGGTGCGACCGGTTATGTCGATTTTTCCGGTGATATGGATTTCTGCATCACGATCCGCACGATGATCAAGAAGGGCAGAGGTTCTATCTGCAGGCGGGCGCGGGAATCGTCGCGGACTCGTGCCGGAAAAAGAATATCAGGAATGCTGCGACAAAGTGATGGGGCTTGCAAGAACACTTCTGGAGGAGGAAAACTTATGATTCTTTTGATTGACAACTATGATTCCTTTACCTATAACCTCTATCAATATATCGGAACCTTCACGCCGGACATCCGGGTGGTGCGCAACGATGCCATTACGATCGGGGGAGATAGAAAATATGCAGCCGGAGCGCATTGTGCTCTCCCCGGGTTCCAAAAAGTCCGAAAGAGGCGGGAATCTGTATGGACGTGGTAAAACATTTCTACAATAAAATACCGATTCTTGGCATCTGCCTCGGACATCAGTGCATCGGCGAGGCGTTCGGAGGAACCGTGAGCTATGCGAAGACATTATTCCACGGAAAACAGTCCGAGGTCACATTGTCTGGACGGCGTCTTTACCGGGATCGACACGCCGGTTAAGGTGGCAAGGTATCATTCCCTGGCGGTGCTAGAGACGATCTGCCGGAGTGCCTGAAAGTCACCGCGCAGACCGCGGACGGCGAGATTATGGCGATGCGGCACAAAGAGTATCCGGTGGTCGGTCTCCAGTTTCACCCCGAGTCCATCTACACGGAACACGGAAAGCGGATGATCGAGAATTTCCTGTCGGGTGTCATTTAAGGGAGGAGCAGCGTATGATACTGGATCAGATTGTGAGTGATAAAAAAAGAAGACTGCCGGAACATAAGAGACGGATACCGGAGCAGGAGATGCGAAAGCTGGCGGAGGCGTATGAGGGCAGCCATCATGATTTTAAGGGAGCGCTTGAGGAGATGTCATTTCCATCATCGGAGAGTTCAAAAAAGGCGTCCCCAAGTCTCGGTAAAATTAAAAGCAAGATTAACTTACTGGATAGAATTGAGGAATACAATGCTTCTGTGGATGCAATCTCTTGCCTGACGGAGGAGGATGACTTTGACAAGCACGGCGTACATAGAACAGATCCGGCAGATGACAGTTCTTCCGATCCTGCGCAAGGATTTCATGATTGACCCGTACCAGTTCTATGAGGCACGTGCAATCGGAGCAGATGCGGTGCTTCTCATTGCGGCAATCTTAGACGATGTGCAGATGCATGGATTCTACCAGCTTGCAGGGGAGCCTGGGGCTGGATGCGTTAGTCGAGGTACGACGACGAGGCGGAGATGGAGCGGGCGTTAAAGCTGGATGCAAAGATCATCGGCGTCAATAACCGCAATCTGAAGGATTTTTCCATTGACCTGCAAACAACGGAGCGATTAAGCCGCATGGTGCCGCAGGAGAAGCTTCTGGTGGCGGAAAGCGGCATTGTATCGGATGAGGATGTGGAGTTCTTAAAAGCATGCGGTGTGAATGCATTTCTGATCGGGAGAGCCTTTATGGAGGCGGAGCACCGGGAGAGGTGGCAGCGCGCTGGAAGCAGCGGTAGGGGGAGGATGGACATTGACGAAGATCCAAGATCTGCGGCATCACAGGAGAAGGATGAGATAGCAGCGCTCAATGAGACAGGTGTGGATTATGCCGGATTCGTGCTGTACGAGAAAAAGTAAACGTTATGTCACAGTGCAGAAAGCAAAAGGACAACTATTTGGAAAATTAAATAAAGGTATAAGAAAAGTAGCCGTGACGGTCGCGCCGGAGAGAGCGTTGATTGAGGACATCGGGCGGGCAGGATTTGATCTCTGCTGCAGGTGCATGGCGTGGACGCCGCAGAGGCGGGCGGATCGCAGTGCAGACGAAGCTGCCGGTGTGGCTGGCAGTCAACCTCCGTGATCCTGCCGAGATTCGCCGATGGCGCAGAGAAGAATATCACCGGATTGCCGGGATTGTGCTCGATGCCGGGGCATACGGCAGCGGAAAGACGTTCGGCTGGGAACAGGACGGGCAGGATGAGATGTGCTGCGCCGTGCGTGCATTCCGGGAGAAACTGCTGGCAGAAGGGCTTACTTTTGTGCTGGCAGGCGGACTTAACGCAGAGAATGTGGCGGAGGGAATCAGAATCTTTGCCCCCGATGTCGCAGATGTCAGCAGCGGCGTGGAAACGCTGTGCGACGGAAAAAGATGGAAAAAGTATAATCAAGATTAAAGAATTTAAAAAAAGCCGTGCAAAAACAGATGGAGTGTGAGCCGGAAGATGGCGGTGCGGCGGAATGTAAGTAGGAAAGGAAAGACGAGACATGAACAGGAAAGCATATTATGGAGCATTTGGCGGACACGTATGTGGCGGAGTCGCTGATGAATACTTTAGAGGAACTGGATGCGGCATTCGAGGAAGCAATCCGTGATCCGGAATTTCTCGAACAATACCACTACTATCTGAAACAGTATGTTGGGAGAGAGACCCCGTTATATTACGCGGAGCGTCTCAGTGAAAAGTACGGCATGAAAATATACTTAAAAGCGCGAGGATTTAAATCACACCGGCGCACACAAGATTAACAATGTGATCGGACAGATTCTGCTGGCGAAGCGCATGGGCAAGAAAAAGGTGATCGCAGAGACCGGAGCGGGGCAGCACGGCGTGGCGACGGCGACCGGTGCGGCACTTTTTGATATGGATTGTACGGTCTATATGGGAGCCGAGGATATCAAAAGACAGTCGTTAAACGTGATGCGCATGGAGATGCTCGGCGCGAAGGTTGTCAGTGTCACATCGGGAAGCAATACACTAAAGGATGCGACCAACGAGGCGATCCGTACCTGGGCAAAGACGGCGGAGGATACCTTTACATCATCGGTTCTGCTGTGGGACCGTATCCGTATCCGAAGATGGTAAAAGAGTTTCAGAGCGTCATCGGCCGCGAGGCGAAAAAACAGATCCTTGCGGCGGAGGGAAAGCTGCCGGATGTCGTGATGGCATGTGGGCGGCGGATCGAACTCCATCGGCATGTTTGCGGATTTTATTGAGGAGAAGGGGGTAAAGCTGATCGGCGTGGAGGCAGCCGGAAAGGGAATCGAGACCGGGGAACACGCGTCGGCGATGGCGCTCGGCGAGCCGGGAGTTCTGCACGGCATGCGTTCCTATCTGCTGCAGGATGCGGACGGCAATGTCCAGCTTGCGCATTCCATCTCAGCAGGGCTGGATTATCCGGGCGTCGGTCCGGAGCACGCGTATTTAAAGGAGTGCGGACGCGCACGATATGTGGCAATCCGGGATGATGAGGCGATGGATGCGCTGATGGGAGCTGTGCAGACTGGAGGAATCATTCCTGCGATCGAAGCGCCCATGCAGTCGCCTATGCGATGAAGTACGCGAGGGGAGCGCAAAGAGGCGGTCGGTGAGAAGCAGGCGTCAAAGACCATGGTCATCTGTCTGTCGGGCCGCGGCGACAAGGATGTAAATACAATTGCAGATTATCTTGCAGGAAAAGGATATTTAAATTGAGCCGGGAAGTTGTCCGGCGAGGGAGGATATGACAGATATGAATCGAATAGAAGCGCGTATGAACGCCTGCAGCAAAAAGCAGGAGAAAGCATTTATTACTTATATTACTGCGCGGGACTGCCGGATCTGGCAGCCACAAAAGAAATCATCCGGGCGCAGGAGCGCGGCGGCTGCGACGTGATTGAGCTTGGGCGTGCCGTTTTTCCGATCCGCTGGCGGACGGACCGGTCATCCAGGACGCATCGTACCGTGCAATCTGCGGCGGGGTGAATAGTGAAGAAGATTTTGCAATGATGCAGGAACTGC
>VOFC01005512.1_pt1 | contig 32719 bp, 30 predicted proteins | sample 5384161 | NCBI WGS metagenome assembly VOFC01 (sample SAMN12384722, study PRJNA508395) | human gut metagenome | isolation source: healthy gut B | host: Homo sapiens
TCACCGGAGATACCACTCCACGGAACCAGCGTACGGGACGCAAGCATACATACAAATCCAACGTCTGGCGCAAAGCCACATTCAAGGAACGGATACCACCTCCTACGGGAGTAGTCAACGGACCTTTTATGCCCACACCATATTTCTTGAAAGCCTCCATCGTCTCATCCGGCAACCAGGAACCTGTTTCATTAAAAGCACGCTCTCCTGCCAAAACTTCCATCCATTCTATTTCGTGTTCGCTGCCGTACGCCTTCTTCACGGCTGCATTCACTATGGCTTGCATAGCGGGAGTGATTTCCGCTCCCACTCCGTCTCCTGTAATATAAGGTACTGTCTTTTTCATCTTTTATCTTGCATTTAAAGCAGAGCCGGCACGGAACCAACCTATCTGCTGTTCATTATAAGTATGCTGTACTTCAAAACCATCCTGAGTGCCATCTTCATGGTGTAAAGTCACAGTCAGATTTCTTCCGGGAGCAAAGTCCGCCAATCCGCTGACGGTAATCAAATCATGTTCTTGAATCTTGTCATAGTCCGCTTTGTCTATAAAAGTCACCGCCAACATTCCCTGCTTCTTCAGATTCGTTTCATGGATGCGGGCAAAACTCTTCGCCAGAATAACCTTTACATTCAGGAAACGAGGCTCCATAGCGGCATGTTCACGACTGGAACCTTCTCCATAATTTTCCTCCGCAACTACCATAGACCCGATGCCTTGCGCTTTATACTGCTTAGCCGCGCCCGATACACTCTCATAGGTATTTGTCAATCGGTTCCACACCTTGTTCGTTTCACCATTGAAAGCGTTCACCGCCCCCATCAGCATATTATCCGAAATATTTTCCAGATGACCACGGAAACGCAGCCACGGGCCTGCCATCGAAATATGGTCTGTGGTACATTTACCTTGAGCCTTAATCAGTAAAGGCATATCCGTAAAATCCTTTCCATCCCATGCCGGAAACGGAGCCAATAACTGCAAACGCTGTGATTCGGGATTCACCTTAATTTCTACCTGTGCACCGGCAGGAGCCAAATAACCGGGATTACCTTGAGTGAAACCTGCCGACGGCAATTCATCTCCCTCGGGAACGCTCAATTTCACCTTCTCGCCTTCTTGATTTATCAACGTATCTTTCAACGGATTGAAACATAAATCACCGGCAATAGTCAGAGCCAATACCAATTCAGGAGAAGCCACAAATGCATGTGTATTCGGATTACCATCGGCACGTTTGGCAAAATTACGGTTGAAAGAAGTGACAATCGAGTTTTTGCGGACAGGATCATCGGTATGGCGTTTCCACTGTCCGATGCACGGACCGCAAGCATTCGCCATAATAGTAGCCCCAATCTTTTGGAAAGCATCAATCATCCCGTCACGCTCGGCGGTAGCTCGAATCTGTTCAGAACCCGGATTGACAATCAAAGGAGCAGCCACAGCCAAATGTTTTTCAGCTACCTGACGGGCAATGGAAGCAGCCCGACTTAAATCCTGATAAGATGAATTGGTACATGAACCTATCAACCCGACTTCCATCTTACGCGGATAACCATTAACCAATACCTTTTCGGCAAACTCTGAAATAGGTGTTGCGGCATCCGGTGTAAACGGCCCGTTGATATAAGGTTCCAACTCGGACAAATTAATTTCAATCACACGGTCGTAGAAAGCAGAAGGATTGGCAACAACCTCAGCATCGGCACGTAAATCATTTGCCACTTTTCCGGCCATCTCTGCTACAGACTCTCTTCCGGTAGCTTTCAGATACACAGCCATCCGGTCGTCATAGGGGAACAAGGATGTGGTAGCCCCCACCTCTGCACCCATATTGCAGATAGTAGCCTTACCGGTTGCCGAAAGTGAAGCTGTCCCTTCTCCAAAATATTCTATAATGGCATTCGTTCCACCTTTCACGGTCAGAATACCGGCCAATTTCAGAATCACATCCTTTGGCGAAGCCCATCCATTCAAGCTTCCGGTCAAATGAACTCCAATCAGTTTCGGCATCTTTAACTCCCATTCCATACCGGTCATTACATCCACAGCATCGGCACCACCGACTCCGATTGCCACCATCCCAAACCTCCGGCATTGGGGGTATGAGAATCCGTCCCCACCATCATTCCCCCGGGAAAAGCATAGTTTTCGAGTACCACCTGATGAATGATTCCTGCTCCCGGTTTCCAAAACCCGATACCGAAACGCGAAGAAACATCTCGTAAGAAATCGTATACCTCACGGTTGGTTTCCGTAGCCGTTGCAATATCCGGGCCCGCTCCTTTATATGCCTGAATCAAATGGTCACAATGCACAGTAGAAGGTACGGCAGCGGAATCCTTTCCTGCATTGATAAATTGCAACAATGCCATTTGCGCCGTCGCGTCTTGCATAGCCACGCGGTCGGGACGGAAATTCACATAGTCCTCGCCACGTTCATAATTCTTCAGTTGAGCATCATCATAAAGATGTGTATACAGAATTTTCTCAGCCAATGTCAGCGGACGCTGCAACACGGCTCTTACCCGACCTATCTTCTTTTCGAAAGAAGCATAAAAGGCCTTTAACATGTCCAAGTCATATACCATACCTTTTACCATTTATAATTATTACAGTTTTAAATCTATTTTATTTTTGGCAATATAGGAATAATATTTGAATTCTTGTGTAATCTATAATACGTTTAACAAAATAAAACATAAAGTCCTACCTAAAGGATTATTATTATCTTTGCAATTCTTATAGAAAAAAGCATCATTATGAACCAACATATACCCCTTTCTAATATAATTAACAAATTACAACGCAAAGAGTTGTTACTAAAATTAGAATATGATTACGAAAAAGAGACTTTCAGGCAACAGACTGAAGCTATGGGCATCGGGCGCAAAGTGAAACGGGGTATGTGCTGGTATCCTATATCGGCAGGCAGAAGCTATTATAACTCATTGAATCAATTGGTTGTAGAAGTTGAAAGGCAAGAAGACAAAGACATAGAACATGTATTTGAATTCGGCCGTCCGGTATGCTTTTTTACGCAAAATGCATCAGGCCAATTACATTATTTCAATTTTACGGCAACTGTCAACTACGTGGACGAAGACCGAATGGTAATCGTTCTCCCCTCGGCAGATGCATTGCTCAGCATACAGGCAACCGAGCGACAATTGGGAGTACAGCTTTATTTTGATGAAACCAGTTACCGGTTGATGTTCGAAGCGTTGGGACAAGTCCTCAAGGCAAAGGGAATCGTCTGGCAGAGTTACGTGAGATTTTTCATGGCAACCAAAAGGCGGAAACTTTCAGTTTCGGCTTCACCCGTTTCCCCTGGTTAAACAATACGCAGGAGGAAGCAGTAAATAAAGTGATGCATGCCAAAGATGTTGCTATAGTCCACGGTCCGCCCGGAACCGGTAAAACTACCACATTGGTAGAAGCCATTTACGAGACCCTTCACCGGGAAAATCAAGTCATGGTGTGTGCACAGAGCAATATGGCTGTAGACTGGATTAGCGAGAAACTGGTGGACCGGGGTGTTCCCGTTCTCCGTATTGGTAATCCCATCCGCGTCAATGACAAAATGCTTGCTTTTACCTATGAACGCCGTTTTGAAAGCCATCCCGATTATCCGCAATTATGGAGTATCCGAAAAGCAATACGCGAGCTCTACGGACGTTCGCGCAAAGGAGCGGAACGTGAGAATATCCGACAGAAAATAAACTCACTGAAAGACCGTGCCACCGAACTGGAAATTCGCATCAACGAAGCATTGTTCGGCGAAGCACGTGTGATAGCCTGCACACTGGTAAGTTCCGCCAACCGAATATTGACAGGACGCAAATTCAGTACCTTATTCATAGACGAAGCCGCACAAGCTCTAGAACCTGCCTGCTGGATTGCCATCCGCAAAGCAGACCGTGTCATTCTGGCCGGTGATTATTGCCAGCTTCCTCCTACCATTAAATGCATGGAAGCAGCTCGTGGAGGATTAGACCGGACACTGATGCAGGAGATTGCAGACAACAAACCCGACACTGTATCCTTGTTAAAGGTACAATATAGAATGAATGACGAAATTATGCGTTTCTCTTCAGAATGGTTCTATCAGGGTGAACTGAAATCAGCTCCCGAAGTAAAATATCGGAGTATATTGGACTATGACACACCGATAGAATGGATAAATACGGAAGGAATGGAATGCAACGAAGAGTTTGTGGGTGAAAGCTTCGGCCGTATCAATAAAGAGGAGGCGGCACTCTCCATTTCCCAACTCACCAACTATATCAATAAAATAGGTAAAGACCGTTTTCTGGAAGAACGGATTGATGTGGGACTGATTTCTCCTTATAAAGCACAAGTACAATATCTCCGTCAACTGATAAAACGAGATGCTTTCTTCAAGCCTTACCGACACCTTATCACCATCAATACGGTAGATGGTTTTCAGGGACAGGAACGAGACGTTATCCTCATCAGTTTAGTACGTGCAAATGAAGAGGGACAGATTGGTTTTCTAAATGACTTGCGACGAATGAATGTAGCAATTACACGTGCACGCATGAAACTTATTATATTAGGAGATGCCTCTACGCTGACGAAACATCCGTTTTATAAGAAGTTATACGAATATATCTTGGCGCTGCAAGAATAAAAGAAGGAGGGCAGAACTCCATGACACTCTTTTTCAGATTGTCATTCGTTTTGCTCTCCTTAAATATTTTTTATTAAAGCACGTTCTTCATTCCTCTACTTGATTTCCCGTTATCGGAACAAATAATATTCAGAATCACAAAAGAAGGGAAGCTCTCAGTTGTGGCATAATTTCAAATAATTATTAAGACAATTTACTCATAAACTTCTCTTTGTCCACAATATAACGTACATGTGTACCTTCTCCAATCACGCCCTTGCTATCTTGCGCCCGCACTTCAAAAGTAAGTTTTCTGCCTTCCACCTCTTTTAATACGGCAGTAGCCGAAACCGTGTCTCCCACAGCCGAGGGCTTGATATGAGTAGTGTTCATCATGGCTCCTACTGTAGTGGAACCTTCAGGCAACTCATCTGCCACGGCACTCATGGCAGCATTCTCCATCAACGCCACCATAGCGGGAGTGGCAAACACATTCAAATCGCCGCTACCCATGGTGGCAGCTACATTTTCTTTTGAAACGACAACAGTCGAAGTATAAGTTAATCCTGTTTCCATCATGCTATTTTTTATTCTAAATGCAAATGTAACTGAATATCGTATATCATACAAATCTATTTTTCCACATTCATCTTTTACTCTCTCATCAAAATCACAAAAAATGTATAACAGAAATACAAATTCACACTTCAACTGCCTGCCACAAAAATCATAATGTTTAAGAACCCCAAAGCTGTCCGGCCCTATGAAACATCCGCCTGTTTACCTAGCATAGCCTAGGGGATAATAAAATTACAACCAAACGCCGTCCTTATCTACCTTTACTTTAAGCTCTTTATCGATCTGTTTGTTTTCCAAATCAAGTATATACCATTCATTATCAGGTGTCACCACATAATCAGCATCATCTATCACATAATCTGAATATTTTTCCATAACCGATTTTTTTACCGCTTCCGGTAAATTTGCCACCTGTACATCCCAGCTTGTTCCCATCCATTCATTCCGCTCATTGAAATAAACCTCTTTCTCTTTGTTTTCATCTAAAATAGTAACTTCCTGCAAACCTTTTTCACGTTCTATTTCTACAATTGTCGCATTGGGATATTTCTGCTTGACAATAGCTATAATGCCGTTTGCATCAGGCTGCGGCAAATAATCATCATAATCTTCTTCGTGTCCGGTATCTACAACAGTTTTTACCAATATACCTGTAGACGAATAAAACAAATCCAGCTCAGACTCTCCTTTTTCTACCTCAATGACATAAAGAGTTTCCATTCCCTCACGAGTCAACTTATCCACATCATCCACCCGCCAGTCAGCATATTTGCCTGCTTTATGGGCAGCAAGTACAGGTTCGGGAAGATTTTCATAACGAACATCTGTTTCTGTCATATACCAGGCAGCCGATAACGGATTGAACCATGCAGAATGCTCTCCACCATCCCAATAAAAATCTGCTACAGCATAATCACCTTTCAGCTCCCATTCCACGTCTTTGGCTTGCGGATATTTTGCATTAAATGCAGCCTGTACTTCTTTTGAAACCAAATGTGTGTTTTCAGGAACATCACTATTGTCATCATCACTACAACCACTAAAAGTTAGTGCAGCAAAAGCTGCGAAAAATAAAAATAACATCCAATTCTTTTTCATAATTACATTGTTTTATAGTTTCTTTTTGATGCAAAATTCTTATAGGATTCTGAAAAGAAACTGAAATCATAGAGAAAAGTTCAAAAGACATTCGTCAAACAGCAAATAACAGAAAAACCATACCTAACAGCCCATTTGCACTGAAATGACCTTAAAGCCCCCGATACCTACTTTTAAATTCTTATAAAAGAAGAACTAATAAAGACAAAACAAAATCTCTTCCGAGGTTTTTATTACCTTTGCAATCCTATTTGAACAGAAACGAAAAAAAATATGATAGTTTGTATTGCCGAAAAACCTTCCGTAGCCCGTGACATAGCGGATGTACTGGGAGCAAAGACCAAAAAAGACGGATATATAGAAGGAAACGGATATCAGGTTACCTGGACATTCGGACACCTCTGTACTTTGAAGGAGCCTCATGAATACACTCCCTCATGGAAAGCATGGAGTCTGTCCAGCCTTCCTATGATTCCACCTCGTTTCGGCATTAAGCTAATCAGCGATCCGGGCATTGAAAAACAATTTCGCATTATAGAAGGACTGATGCAAAATGCCGATGAAATTATAAATTGCGGTGATGCCGGCCAGGAAGGAGAACTTATTCAACGATGGGTCATGCAGAAAGCAGGAGCACACTGCCCGGTGAAACGTCTATGGATTTCATCCTTGACTGAAGAAGCCATACGCGAAGGATTCAGCAAACTAAAAGATCAAAAAGAATTCCAACCTTTATACGAAGCTGGATTAAGCCGTGCTATCGGCGATTGGGTATTGGGCATGAACGCCACCCGGCTCTATACCTTAAAGTACGGACAAAACAGACAAATTCTATCGATAGGACGGGTGCAGACTCCGACTTTGGCACTGATAGTAAAGCGTCAGCAAGAAATAGAGAACTTCACTCCTCAACAATATTGGGTACTGGCTACTTTATACCGGGAAACCACATTCTCTGCCATCATCCGCAAAAGCGATGAGGAACTGGCTCAGGAAGAAAGCGATGCTAAAGAGAACCCCAAGAAAGCCAAAAAGGCTGAAGGGAACAGGGGAATTCCTCCCATCATTGATCTTGCTACCGGACAGGCACTCATGGAGCGTGTCAAAAATGTTCCTTTTACTGTGACAGAAGTAGCAAAAAAACAAGGAACAGAAGCCCCCCCCCGTCTTTTCGACCTGACTTCCCTGCAGGTGGAATGTAACAAAAAATTTGCTTATTCAGCTGACGAAACTCTAAAACTTATCCAGTCATTGTATGAAAAGAAAGTGACTACTTATCCTCGTGTAGATACTACTTTCTTAAGCGATGACATCTATCCCAAATGTCCCAATATCTTGGCGGGACTAACTCCATATACAGTATTTACCGCTCCGTTGGCAGGACAAAAGCTCATCAAGTCCAAAAAAGTATTTGACAATTCAAAAGTAACGGATCACCATGCCATTATTCCTACGGGACAACCTCCTGTAAATCTGACAGAAATGGAGAAACGGGTATTTGATCTGGTAGCGCGCCGCTTTATTGCCGTATTCTATCCCGACTGTAAGTTTGCCACTACTACCGTAATAGGCGAAGCTGACAGTATAGAATTCAAAGCCACAGGAAAACAGATTCTAGATCCCGGATGGCGCGTTATCTTTGCCAAACCACAAACCAATCTGCCAGAAGGTATGACCGATCCCGATGCAGAAGCCCGTGAAAATGACGAAGAACACTCCTTGCCCGCTTTTGTGAAAGGAGAAAGCGGGCCGCATCTGCCCAAACTGGACGAGAAGTGGACACAACCCCCACGGCCATATACAGAAGCAACTTTACTACGCGCTATGGAAACTGCCGGTAAGCTGGTAGATAATGACGAGCTACGCGATGCATTAAAAGAAAATGGAATAGGACGTCCGTCTACACGTGCAGCCATTATTGAAACCCTATTTAAACGCCATTATATCCGTAAAGAACGTAAAAATCTGATCGCAACCCCTACCGGAATAGAACTGGTGGGACTAATTCGCGAAGAACTGTTGAAATCCGCCGAATTAACGGGAATATGGGAAAAGAAACTACGTGAAATAGAAAAGAAAAGCTATGATGCAACGACTTTTCTAAATGAATTAAAGCAAATGGTAAGTGAAATAGTATACAGCGTTTTAAGTGATAATACAAACCGCCGCGTCACCACAATAGAGGAAACAGCAACGAAAACTGCAACAACCTCTACGGTCAAACAGCCGAAAAAAAAGGCAGGGACCTCACGAAAAAACGCTTCTTCAGCCACGCCCGCTCCCACTATCCCATCCGATAACGAATTGGTGGGAAAATCCTGCCCGCTATGTGGCAAAGGAACGATTATAAAAGGAAAAACCGCGTATGGCTGCTCAGAATGGAAAAACGGGTGTACCTACAGGAAGCCTTTCTGATAATCACATTTTCCTTGTACGAAGCCAAACAAATTTGTATATTATAGAATACAAACAAGTCTGTACCCGGAGAAGCATTGCGCCAGTCTATGAAAAACAATATGCACAATCTTCCCGAACAAATCTATGGCTCCTTTTAGCATACAAAAGAAAGTTCTTCGGGTAAATAACCGCTTCGGATACGCCATTCCTGCGGATAGAGGTTATTAGCCCGATTGCCAATGTTCTTGGCAAATCCTAATGGAATGTTTTTATAAGTCAAAAGTATATAACCACGCGGAACAGAAGCATCCAATGCGATCGCTTCTTTACGCAAATAAGCAATAGCCTGTTCATAGGTCAATTCAAAACGAGAGAAACCATCATGATTCAGCAATGTGCTCATTGCCAACGAATGATCCGGTATAACGTCTTTTCCTTTCAACTCACCTATAGTAACACCCGCATGAACAACTTTTAATTCCTGACGGAACAGATCATATTCTGAAAGATGGACATTGGGGAAGGCTATCACCTTCGTGCCTCTTACCTCAAATCGGAAATCCTCTGCCTGCTTTAACCAACTTTTTACTTCTTTGGGAAAAGGAACAACCTGAGACAAGCTCCCCTTTTCTCCTTTTCTCTTCTTTTTTGTTATTTTCTCTTTGTCATCCTGACAACGAATACAAGGAACAACATGAGAAATGGCAGCACTCTTCCTCAATACAGCCAAGAAAAATCCTTCTCCTTTTACTCTATGAGGCAAAAAACGATAAACAGGAAAATTCTGTCCCGCCAAATTTCCGATTATCCCCCATTCCGATACCACTGGCACTTTCAGTATCTCCGCACCCAATTCATCAGCAATCCAAGCCACATTTTCCTCATCCTCTTCCCTATTATAAGTGCAGGTACTATAAATCAGCAGACCACCGGGTTTCAAAGCCGGCCATATATCCGCTAAAATCCTACGCTGACGTTGCCAACAAACCTGCACATTGTCCGTACTCCATTCCTCTACAGCCACAGGATCCTTCCGGAACATCCCCTCACCGGAACAAGGCACATCCGCCAAGACAACATCAAACACCTCTGTCAAAGAAGTGAAATCGGCCGGATCGTTGTTCGTCACCACAACTTCTGCATTTCCCCACTTTATCAAATTTTCAGCCAATACCTGAGAACGGTTACGCATCACCTCATTAGCCACCAACAAACTACCTACGGGGAGAACTGAACGCGCATGAGTAGACTTGCCACCGGGAGCAGCACACAAATCGAGCATCACTACAGGTCCGGTAATATAAGTGCGTAATACCTGTTCCACAAACATGGAAGACGCTTCTTGCACATAATAGCAACCAGCATGAAACAACGGATCGAATGTAAAAGTGGGCCGTTGCGATAAATAAACCCCTGCAGATGCCCAAAGTACCGGTTCTCCTGCAACTTCCCCACTCCACTTCGTACGATTGACACGAATACTGACAGGAGGCTCCGTCTGCAAAGCCGCTTCCAACGCGCGATAAGTTTCTTCTCCCATCCATTCCAGGGTTCTTGCTTCAAATTCTGATGGTAATTTCATGTTCCTTCCTTTTTATGTTACAAAAATACGATGATATTTTGGGATTATCAGAAAATTTTCTGTCTATTTGCAACCTATTTCCTTATTCGTTCCGTCTAACTAGCAGAAAACAATAATAAAGATATAAAAACATGAAACAGTTACTTTTTATTTTGACCTTACTCATAGGGACTTGCTTCGCAACCCATGCCAAAACAATCAAATTAGTACCTTCAGCCCTTGACAGCACTCGGATGGATACAGTCGTTATAAGCAACCTGCAAGATGTAGATGAAGATCAGAATGCTGCCATGCATGACATTAGTTCGGATTTCGGTGATTGGAATAGCGGTCCTCCTACTTCGGTAGCAATTGTCGCACTCATCATCTGTTGTGGCCTCCCTTTCTTTATCGTAGCTATTGTACTTTGGTTCAGGTACAAGAACAAACAAGCCAAATACAAACTGGCTGCAGAGGCTCTGGCAGCAGGACGAACCATTCCGGCCGAACTGTTCAATGACCCCGAAGAACAAGGAAATGCTGTAATGACAAAGGGGATCAAGAATATATTCTTAGGCATTGGTTTGGGAGTATTCCTTTGGGTACTGACAGAAGAAGAAGGATTGGCAGCTATCGGATTCCTTATTTTCTGTATGGGGTTGGGACAAGTATTGATAGCTTACACTACCACTCCACACAAAAAGAAAAAAGATGATCCTTTCCCTCCTACCCGAATAAACCAAGATGAAAACGGAGCCAGATCAATGAAAATTGAAAATATTGAACTGGGACGTAACAAAGAGACCAAAGAAACACAAAACATAAAGGACAATATAGACACTCCCTACAACGAAGAATAAAAATGAGCCAAATCAACGACATAGCGTTGGTAGCACAAGTGGTGGTCTTTAAAAACACCCGGGCGTTTGATACTTTGGTCAAAAAGTACCAATCGCCCATCAGGCGTTTTTTCCTGCACCAAACATTGGGAGATACAGAGCTCAGCGATGACTTGGCACAGGAAACTTTTATAAAAGCATACACCAACTTGGCTTCATTTAAAAATTTGTCCAGTTTCTCCACATGGCTTTACCGTATTGCTTATAATATATTTTATGACTATATTCGCAGCAAAAAAGAAACGTCCGGACTGGAAACTTGGGAAATAGACGCTGTTTACCAAACAGAACAAAGGCAAGTAGGTGAACACATGGACATATATCGGGGATTGAGCCAATTAAAAGAGGTAGAGCGAACCTGCATCACCTTATTTTTTATGGAAGATCTTCCGATAGAAAAAATTGCAGTGATTACAGGAATGCCTGCAGGAACAATCAAGTCCCATTTATCACGCGGAAAAACAAAATTGACAACTTTCTTAAAACAGAATGGTTATGATGGAAAACGATGATACATTAATTAAGAATTTCATGCTTGCCAACAAACATGAAATTGAGGACAATGGATTTTCACGCGGGGTTATCCGCCGCCTCCCCCAACCAGCCCAATGGTTATCGGATATACTCAGTGTAACTTGCGCCATTGTCTGTTGTGCATTATTCTACATTTTCAATGGCTTTGAAATTCTATGCCAGACAATCAGTGACATAGTTACTTCCCAAACTTATTATTTGGTAAGTGATACTAATTTCCAATCACTGGTTATCGCCACTGCGGTTCTTATTATCATCGGCTTACAACGTGTATGCAGCCTGAAATGGTGAAAACTGAAATAGAACTAGGGTCATGCTCGGAAAAAGAAAGATTTTGTGTACTTTTGCAATCTATAAAATGAATATCCGAACATGAAACAATATTTAGACCTATTAAACCGTATCCTGACCGAAGGTGTTCACAAGGAAGATCGCACCGGTACAGGAACCATCAGCGTATTCGGTCATCAAATGCGCTTCAACTTGGAAGAGGGTTTCCCTTTGGTCACCACCAAAAAGCTGCATTTAAAATCCATCATTCACGAACTTCTGTGGTTTCTGCAAGGGGATACCAATGTGAAATACCTGCAAGACAACGGGGTACGCATCTGGAATGAATGGGCCGATGCAAACGGCGATTTGGGACATATCTACGGTTACCAATGGCGTTCCTGGCCAGATTACAATGGAGGCTTTATTGACCAAATTTCCGAAGCAATAGAAACGATCAAGCATAATCCGGATTCACGACGCATCATTGTCAGTGCATGGAATGTAGCCGATTTAAATAACATGAATCTTCCCCCTTGCCATGCTTTTTTTCAATTCTACGTTGCCAACGGACGTTTAAGCCTACAACTTTACCAACGCAGTGCAGATACATTCTTGGGAGTACCTTTTAATATCGCCTCCTACGCATTGTTGCTGCAAATGGTAGCACAAGTTACCGGATTACAGACCGGTGATTTTGTTCATACACTAGGTGACACACATATCTATACCAACCACTTGGAACAAGTAAAACTTCAATTGAGCCGTGAACCCCGTCCCTTACCTCAAATGAAAATCAACCCGGATATCAAGGATATATTCAGTTTTAAATATGAAGATTTTGAATTGGTGAATTATGATCCATGGCCACACATTGCGGGTAAAGTATCTGTTTAGCAGTTATGGTGAATAGGCTGCACAAGCTTATTCATCACTTACCACTAATATCACTAAACATTCACCACTAACCACTCATCACTATGAATATTTCAATTATAGTAGCAATAGCACGCAACCACGGCATTGGATTTGAAAATAAATTATTATATTGGCTTCCCAACGATTTGAAACGTTTTAAAGCTTTAACAACCGGACATACTATCATCATGGGACGCAAAACCTTTGAATCACTTCCCAAAGGAGCACTTCCCAATCGCCGGAATATTGTATTAAGCCGCCGGGAAGGAGCAGTCTTTGCCGGAGCTGAATGTTTCCCTGCATTGGAAATCGCTTTATCCCACTGCAAAGAAGAAGAAGAAATATTTATTCTAGGCGGTGCAAGCTTGTATAAAGAGGCAATGCATATAGCCAGACAATTATATATCACATTTATTGATGACACATCCAAGGAAGCTGATGCTTATTTTCCCGAAATAAAGAAAGAGGAATGGAAAGAAACAGGCAGAGAAGATCACCCGACAGATGAAAAACATCTCTACCCGTATAGTTTTATTAATTATAGCCGGATAAAGTAACGATTAATCTTCATCAGCTAAATCGAGGATAGGCATTTGTCTCTTGATAGCCTCATTAAAAGATATAATAGTTTCTGAACGAGCCAAGCCCAATGGTTGCAACTTATCATGAATTATGCTAAGCAAATGATGATTGTTCTTTGCATAAATCTTGATAAACATATCATATTGTCCCGTAGTGAAATGACATTCTACGACTTCAGGAATATTTTTCAAAGCCTCTGTTACTGAATCAAATTGTTCCGGATCTTTCAGATAAAGACCAATATATGCACATGTCTCATATCCGATCTTTTCTGGATCAATAACATATTCAGATCCCTTAAGAATTCCCAGATTAGTTAATTTCTGAATACGCTGATGAATGGCTGCACCGGATACATTGCAAGCACGGGCTACTTCCAAAAACGGAATACGAGCATTACTGGCTATCAACCTCAAAATCTGCTCATCCAAACTGTCTAATTGATGATGTCCCATTCTTTTTAGTTTAATTTTCTGCAAAGATATGACTTTTCCCGACAATATTCGTGCGATTCATAACTTTTATTGTATAAATACCAATAATTTAATAGAATGTCCTATCTTTGCAGAAAATGCAAAGACGATGAAAAAGACATTTTTTATTTTTACCTTGTGCAGTTTATTCAGCATGACTGTAAACGCTCAAAATTTCAGTGATTATTTCGAAGATAAAACACTTCGGGCAGATTATATTTTTACCGGAGATGCCAAAAAACAAGAAGTATATCTGGACGAACTGTCAAGCCTTCCGCAATGGGCAGGACGCAAGCATCATCTAGCAGAACTTCCTTTGGCAGGCAACGGTGAAATCACAATGAAAGACAAAGCAACAGGAGAAACCATTTATCGAACGTCATTCTCTAGCCTTTTCCAAGAATGGGTAAGCGAAGAAGAAGCAAGTAGGATAAAAAGAGGCTTCGAGAATTCTTTTCTTTTGCCTTATCCCAAAAAAGAAGCAGTAGTGACCATATCTCTAAAAGATGTATATCATAAAGTAAATGCCTCACTCACACATGAAATAATCCCCAATGATATTCTGATCCATCAGAGGGGAACAAACCATATTACCCCTCATCGCTATCTTCTGCAAAGCGGAAATACCGCAGATTGTATCGATGTAGCAATCATGGCAGAAGGATATACAGAAAAAGAGATGGATATATTTTATAAAGATGCCCAGACGGCATGTGACGCCCTGTTCAGTCATGAACCTTTCAAGAAACTGAAGGACAAATTTAATATTGTCGCTGTGGCAAGCCCTTCGGAAGACAGCGGAGTCAGCATACCGGGACAAGGCAAATGGAAATCTACAGCTGTAAGTTCACATTTCAACACGTTCTATTCTGACCGGTATCTCACTACCAGTCGGGTAAAAAGTATTCATAATTGGTTGGCTGGAATTCCTTACGAGCATATCATTATTCTAGCCAATACAGACACCTACGGAGGAGGTGGCATCTATAACTCATATACACTGACCACAGCCCACCATCCTGATTTTCAACCGGTTGTAGTCCATGAATTCGGCCATAGTTTTGGAGGATTAGCAGATGAATATGCATATACCGAAGCCCCAAGCCCGCAATATCCATATGAAGTGGAACCTTGGGAGCCAAATATCACCACATTAATTGATTTCGACAGTAAATGGAAAGATATGATTCCGGAAGGTACTGCCATACCTACTCCGGTAGCTACAGAAAATGCCGACTTATACACCAAAGTAGGTGTCTATGAAGGAGCAGGCTATACACAAAAAGGACTTTATCGTCCTACTACCGAATGCAGAATGAAGATAAACGAAGCACCTGCATTCTGCCCGGTATGCCAACGTGCATTAGAAAGACTAATAAACTTTTATACTGCGAAATAGGTTTATACTTAAGACTAAACAAAGACAGATAAAATGATTGAAATTAAACAAGTAAAAACACAAGATGAGGTTAATTATACCTTTGTGGAAAAATTAATGCATACGGCATTCCCTCAAGAAGAACGCCGTGATACTGTACAACAGAGAGAATATTCTGATAATAATCTCCGGTTCTGTAACAACATTATTTTAGAAAACGGTAACAGCATTGGTATGATCAGCTATTGGACAATGGGAGATTTTTACTATATCGAACATTTCGCTATTGATCCCAGCCTCAGAAACGGAGGGTATGGAAAACGTGTGCTGGAAATGATAAAAAAACAGTTAAAAGGTCCAATTGTATTGGAAGTAGAGGAGCCTAATGATGAAATGAGCACACGCCGTATTCACTTCTATAAACGTTTGGAATTCACTTTACATAAAAAGCCCTATATACAACCTCCCTACCGTAAGGGAGATAGCGGCCTACCAATGCTCTTAATGACCTATGGAGATATAGATATGGAAAGTGATTTTGAGAAAGTTAAAAAGACTCTTTACAAAGAAGTTTACGGACAAGAGATCTGAACATTCTTTTTCTTCAATTCCCTGAGCCACCACACAGGAGTTTGTCCTCAAAAAATCCATTGTACGTACTATTACTAGCCATAGGTAACGGATAAATTCGTCCATAACAAATAGAATGGAAAACATAAAAAAAGGAAGCTGTTTTTAACAGCTTCCTTTTTTATCTATGCTTATATAACTATTACTGACGTTGAGTAGCTGAATAGTTTATTTTCAAAGCGTAAGCTTGACGAAGTGCCTGCTTTACATCCTGTACAATACCCATCTTTGTATCTTTATCAACTTTCAAGGATACTGTCATAAATGGCTGGTCTTCTTCTTTCATATTCTCACGTTCCTGATAAATGTAGTCCTGAACTTCTGACACTTCAGCAAACTTATCATTCAACTGAATACGACTTTCAGCACCCATTTTCTTTTGGAATTCCGGCAACGGTTTACCTATATAAATAAAGGAAACCAACGACTTCTTTTCCAACTTCTCCAATTCTGTTCCTTGAGGAACCTGAAATTGAACCTTCAATGTAACCTCACGCATGGTTGTTACAATCATAAAGAAGAACAACATGGTAAAGATAAGGTCAGGCAATGAAGAGGTATTCAACTCAGGCATTCCACGTTTACCTGTTTTATTAAATTTTCCCATTACTTACCTCCATACTTTTTAGGTTCAGCTTCAGAAATCTTCTGCGGATAATATTCACGAATAGCTTTTTGTTCATCTTCGTTGCACTCATTATAAAGCTTTCCAAATTTAGCTTTACCTAGTTCATTACGAAGTTCATTATACGCAGCAACCAATTCATTTTGCACATCAATATATGCTTGATAGCTAGTTCCAACGTCATTCTGAACAGAGATTACATGATTTTCCGTAATCATACAATCACCCAGCAAAGGAATATTCTTTCTATGCTTTTCAGGCAGATTTTCATCATCATACGGATTGGCTATAAACTCTTTTGCCTTTTCTTTCAATTGCTTCACATCAATATAGTCCGTACCACACATCAGCTGGTTGTCTTTATTCAGACGGACTTGAAGGATGTTTCGTTCCTTTACAATAATATCATCATCTTTCTGATCCTTGTTTTCGGGAGGAGGCGGAAGCCGTCTCGCCAAGCCACGGTCAGTATCCATTGATGTTGTTATCAGGAAGAAAATAAGCAACATAAAGGCAATATCAGCTGTTGAACTGGAGTTAATTCCAGGTACGCCTCTTTTTTTTCTTGCCATTTTACTTACTTCGTTTTAAATTATTTAATCAATGTAGATAATATTATCTTTTAAAGATACCGCTCAAGTTTACTAAAGTACCGATTGCAGCCACACCAAACAAGAAATAAATGGAGTAAATCAGCATATCAGTAATTTTCAACCAACCTGTATCAGTGTAAGCACTACCATCGGCCAAAACAACAGGAGAGTCAGAACCCATACCGTAAGAAACGACCAATACTACCACAAACAAGACCAAGCCGATCAAAGACTTTATTGCACTTTTAGGATTATCTCTCAAAGCAGCGCCAAATTGTGCTATCGCACCAATTACAGTTACTGCCACACATATTCCAAACATTGCATACATTAAGTAAATCAATGTTTCCGTATGTTCAGGTGCATTATATTCACCTACCGGATTATTGTATCCTACAAAATAGAACATTCCCAGCACGACAAGAATCAGCGCAAAGCAAATGTACATTATGTAGTAAGACACTTTATATGATAACTTAGCCATCTCCTAATTATTTTTTGTATTTCAAGTTATATTTAGTGATCATATCCAACAAAGTGATAGAAGAGTCTTCCATTTCACTTGTCAAACCTTCAATCTTAGAAAGGATGTAGTTATAGAATACCTGAAGAATCAATGCTACAACCAAACCGAAGATAGTAGTAATCAAAGCCACTTTCATACCACCAGCTACAACTGTCGGAGAAATATCACCAGCCTGCTGAATCTTATCGAACGCCATAACCATACCGATTACAGTACCCAAGAATCCCAAAGACGGAGCCATTGCGATGAACAATGTAATCCAAGAACATCCTTTTTCCAAATAACCGGCTTGAACTCCACCGTAAGAAACAACTGAACGTTCTACTACATCAATACCTTCATCTATTCTCATCAAGCCTTGATAACAAATAGAAGCGACCGGACCACGAGTATTGCGACATACAGTTTTAGCAGCTTCAACATCACCTTTTTCCAAAGCAGCCTCAATGTTAGCCATCAACTTCTTTGTATTCGTTTCAGCCAAGCTCAAATAAATGATACGTTCAATACAGAAAGCCAAACCTAAAACCAATGCGATAGCTACCAATGACATGAAGCTGGCATCACCTTCAATAAATTTGGTTTTTAACTCTTTGTGAAGACCACCACCTTCTTCAACCACTGCTGCTTCAGTAGTCTGTTCTGTTTGAGCCGGAGCTGCGTCTTGAGCCATAACAGGCTGAACTGATCCTAAAGTAAGGACTCCCATCACTGCAAGAATTGCAAATAACTTTTTCATTGTGTGTCTAATTTTTAAGATTAATTAATTAATTGTTATTTATTTGTTTTAATTGTCTTCCAGTCTGTTGTGCTTTCCATTACAATGCGGAGAGAGCGGGATTCGAACCCGCGAAACACTTTTGGCGTTTACACGCTTTCCAGGCGTGCCTCTTCAACCACTCGAGCATCTCTCCTTTTCGGGCGACACAATACTATCTTTTTTAAAATCGGGTGCAAATTACAAAGAAAATCGGGAACTGCAAGCGATTTCAGCTACAAATGTATTCTTTTTTTTCGTCTTACGTAGAATTAGCCCTGCCAATATTTAAATTACCTATCAAAATTAATAAACTTTAAAAACTTATTCAGCCATTTTGAACACTTTTAAAGCATTATTGGCAGTAATTCTATCCACATCTTTAAAATCCAGACCATAGATTTCGGCAAGTTTCATCGCTACATTCTTTATATAAGAAGACTCGTTCCGTTTTCCCCTGAAAGGCACAGGAGCCAAATAAGGAGAATCCGTTTCAAGAACAATTCTGCCTAAGGGAATATGAGGTAAGACCTCAGCCAGACTACTCTTCTTGAATGTAACGACTCCATTGATCCCAAAGAAAAAACGAGCATACTCTAAAACCTGCCCTGCTTCCTCCAGAGTACCCGTAAAACTATGAAAGATACCGCTTAACTCAGTTTTTTTATAAGGTTCCATCACTTCAAACAACTCCGGAAAAGCTTCACGGCAATGCAACACCAAAGGCAGATGATATTCCAATGCCCACTGAACCTGTATATCCAATGCTTTCTGCTGTTCTTTCAAATATGTCTTATCCCAATACAAATCCATTCCCACCTCACCTACAGCCACAAAAGGATGTTCACCGGAAAGCAGCTTTTTCATCTCATAAATACGGAATAACGAATCAGCCCCAACAGAAGTCGGATGAAATCCAATCATAGGAAAACAATACCCCTTATATGCCGTACAGACATTCAACATCGCTTCCACCGTGGTGTCATCAATATTGGGCATAAAGACTTTAGATACTCCGGAATCCCGAGCACGTTCTATCACAGCCGGCAAATCCTCATCAAACTCCTCAACAAACAAATGAGAATGCGTGTCAATCATATTATACTTTTCTATTCATTAAATGACAAACAAAAGACTTCAGCTCTTCTTTTCTTTCAGAAGGCACAGCTATACTTTCCAACAACGAAAGCCCCTCGACATAATAAGCGTTAATCTTTTCTTCACAAATTCCGCCGATGCCTATCTTATCATAAAGAGCTGTTACAGCTTTTATCTTTTCTTCCGGACAAAAAGCAGTAGAAGCTATCCATTTTTCCAACTCCTTCCGTTGTATCCCGTCTGCCAAAGCCAACGCATTGATCAGCATAAAAAGTCTTCTTATTGCATAAAATATCTCCACCTATATTTTTTCCAAACACTTTCGAATCCCCATACACATCCAGATAATCATCCTGTAACTGGAATGCCAATCCCATTTTGATACCGAAATCGTATAATTTGCGGGCATCATCTTCCGAAGCCCCCCCTAATACAGCACCAATTTTTAACGCAGCAGACAAAAGTACCGATGTCTTTAAACGAATCATCTCCATATATTCGGGAACAGTAACATCATTCCGGGTTTCAAATTCCATATCCCACTGCTGTCCTTCACAAATTTCCAAAGCAGTCTGACTGAAAATATCCATCACTTGCTTCAAATAACGCTCCGGACAATTGTTCATCAGCCGATAAGCCAACACCAGCATGGCATCCCCCGAAAGAATAGCCGTATTCTCATCCCAAACCTTATGCACGGTAGGCTTGTTTCTGCGCATATCCGCACAATCCATCAAATCATCATGCAACAATGTATAATTATGATAAGTCTCTATACCTGCCGCTTGTGGTAAAATATCATCCACATTCTCTTTGTAAAGCTGATAGGAAAGCAACATCAAAACAGGACGGATACGTTTACCGCCTAATGACAAGACATACTCTATAGGAGCATACAATCCTTTTGGTTCGCGCACATAAGGCATCGTAGCAAGATAAGTATTTACCTTTTCCAATAACTGGTCTGCAGAAAAAGCCATAAATTATTTTGATTAAGGGGTTCTAGAAAAAGAGGCTGCTTTTTAAAGGCAGCCTCTTAATTAAGATATTAAAGTATTTTATTACTGTAATTTGAAAGTTACAGGCACTGTATATTTCACACGTACAGCTTTACCACGCTGTTTGCCAGGTTTCCATTTCGGCATGGTCTTGATTACACGGAGTGCTTCCTTATCCAAGTAGGGGTCTACACTACGCACAACCACCGGGTCAACGATAGAACCGTCCTTATTAACGACAAACTGAACGATAACCTTACCTTGCACACCGTTTTCCTGAGAAATAGTGGGGTATTTAATATTCTTACCCAAGAACTTCAAACATTCAGCCATACCTCCGGGGAATTCAGGCATTTCCTCTACAACTTGGAATATCTGCTGTTCTTCAGGTTCTTCTTCTTCCACTTCTACCGGAACATATTTAACTTCCACAGCCTGACCTGTTTCTTCAGAAGCCTGAATGGCAGTTTCTTCTACTTTAGCATCGTTTTCAACGATCTGAAGCACTTCTTCTACCTTAGGAGCTTCGGGAGGAGGAGGAGCTTGTTTTTGTTCCTGTTCCGTAATAGGGATAATTTCTTCTTCAAATACGACATCGGTTATACCTGTTTCCGTAGTCACTTGCTTGTCGCGATCAGTCCATTCGAAAGCTACAAACATGAGAGCAAGGATAAACACATAACCGATAAGCAGCCAGGTACTCTTTTTACCTTCGAGATCTGCTTTAGGCGATTTTTTAACTTCCATAAATTGTGTTTTAAAATTAAGTGTTTCTCACTGAGGGCAAATGTAACACAAATCTTTTAAATAAAAAGTATTTTCACATGAAAAATATGCTAATTCATTTTATTTTCATCCGATTTCATAGACATACACCCAACTTTTATCTATCTTTGAAGCGTTTTTAGTAGTCACCTATACATTAATTATATATGAAAAAAATAACTATTGCCATTGACGGTTATTCATCATGTGGAAAAAGCACGATGGCCAAAGACTTGGCACGTGAAATAGGATACATTTATATTGATAGCGGTGCCATGTATCGTGCTGTTACATTATATAGCCTGCAGAAAGGGTTCTTTACGGAAAGAGGCATCGACACCGAAGCGTTAAAAACAGCGATGCCCGATATACATATTTCATTCCGGTTAAATCCGGAGACACAACGCCCCATGACTTTCCTGAACGATACAAATGTAGAGGATGCCATCCGCAGCATGGAAGTTTCCTCTCATGTAAGCCCTATCGCCACCTTGGGTTTTGTACGTGAGGCTTTGGTGAAACAACAACAGGAAATGGGAAAGGCCAAAGGAATTGTCATGGACGGAAGGGACATTGGAACCGTTGTTTTCCCCGATGCCGAACTGAAAATATTTGTAACCGCCTCGGCTGCCATACGTGCACAGCGCCGTTATGATGAATTAAGAAGTAAAGGGCAAGAGGCCTCTTATGAAAAAATTCTGGAAAATGTGGAAGAGCGTGACCGTATAGACCAAACCCGTGAAGTCGGTCCGTTACGACAAGCGGATGACGCTATCTTGTTGGACAACAGCCACATGAGCATTGCCGAACAGAAAAAGTGGCTGACCGAAAAATTTCAAGCAGCGATAAATGGTTAACATAGAGATAGACGAAGGATCTGGGTTCTGCTTCGGAGTCACTACAGCCATCCGTAAAGCAGAAGAAGAACTGGCAAAAGGAAACACTCTTTATTGCCTGGGAGACATTGTACACAACGGACAGGAATGTGAACGCCTAAAAAAAATGGGGCTTATCACAATAAACCACGAAGAGTTTGCCCAATTACACGATGCCAAAGTACTGTTGCGCGCACATGGAGAACCTCCTGAAACATACGCTATAGCCCGTACCAACAACATCGAGATCATTGACGCCACCTGTCCGGTAGTATTACGCCTCCAAAAGCGCATCAAACAGGAGTATGACAATGTTCCGGCAAGTCAAGACACACAAATCGTGATTTATGGCAAGAACGGTCATGCCGAAGTACTGGGGCTGGTAGGTCAAACTCATGGAAAAGCAATTGTCATAGAAACACCTGCTGAAGCTGCTCATCTGGACTTCACCAAAGACATACGCTTGTACTCCCAGACAACCAAGTCTTTGGAAGAATTCTGGCAAATCATAGAATATATCAAGGAGCATATCTCACCCGATGCCACTTTTGAATATTACGACACAATCTGCCGGCAAGTGGCCAACCGGATGCCTAACATCCGCAAATTTGCAGCAGCGCATGATCTGATCTTTTTTGTCTGCGGACGAAAAAGCTCAAACGGAAAGATCTTATATCAAGAATGCAAAAAGATCAATCCGAATTCATACCTCATTGACCAGCCGGAAGAAATAGACCGGAACTTGCTCGAGGACGTCCGTTCCATCGGCATTTGTGGAGCGACTTCCACCCCCAAATGGTTGATGGAAGAATGTAAAAAAGCAATCTTAAACGAAAAATAGACCAATAAAAAATAGAAAATTATCGTTGTCCAACTGATAATTTGTTAACTTTGCGACATAAAAATATTAAAATGGGTATTTATGGGAACGATTAAAAGTATTGGTATTTTAACCTCTGGAGGAGATGCTCCGGGAATGAATGCTGCCATTCGTGCAGTCACACGTTCTGCCATCTATAACGGCTTGAAAGTATATGGCATTTATAGAGGTTACAAAGGATTGGTAACAGATGAAATTCAGGAATTCAAAAGCCAAAATGTTAGCAACATCATACAAATGGGAGGTACCATTCTGAAGACCGCCCGTTGCAAAGAATTCACGACACCCGAAGGACGGGCACAAGCTTACGAAAACATGAAGAAGCACGAGATTGATGCTTTGGTCATTATCGGCGGTGACGGTTCGTTGACCGGTGCACGTATCTTTGCTCAGGAATTTGATGTGCCTTGTATCGGTCTGCCCGGAACGATTGACAACGACCTGTATGGAACCGACACCACCATCGGCTATGATACAGCTTTGAACACAATTTTGGATGCAGTAGATAAAATCCGTGATACGGCAACTTCTCACGAACGCTTATTTTTTGTTGAAGTGATGGGACGTGATGCAGGTTTCCTGGCATTGAACGGCGCTATTGCCGCAGGTGCAGAAGCAGCTATTATTCCGGAATTCAGCACAGAAGTTGACCAATTGGAAGAATTCATCGAACATGGTTTCCGCAAATCCAAGAGCAGTAGCATCGTATTAGTAGCCGAAAGCGAACTGACCGGGGGTGCAATGCACTATGCCGAACGTGTGAAGAACGAATATCCGCAATACGATGTGCGTGTAACGATATTAGGACATTTACAACGTGGCGGACGCCCCACAGCGCATGACCGAATCATTGCCAGCCGTATGGGAGTGGCCAGCATCCAAGCACTATTGGAAGGACAACGTAATGTAATGATTGGTATTGATGATGATAAGATTGTTTATGTACCTTTCGCTAAAGCTATAAAGAACGACAAGCCTATAGACAGAGAATTGGTGAACGTACTTCATGAACTTTCTATCTAATTTCATCCACCACAGACAATAAAAAAAACGCAGATTTAATGAATAATCATAATCTGCGTTTTTTGTTTTGCCTGTTGGCAGCAAAACCTTATTTCAAGGTTGAGAAATAAGCATCCAATAACTTTTTGGCAGCAACAAACGAAGTCAGTTTGCCATTCAGCACCTCTTCCTCTTTTGCAGCCAACATAGAAATTATCTTTTCATTATTATAGAAACTATCACGCAAATGCTCGTTGATAGACTCATACATCCAATACTTGGCCTGTTCATTTCTGCGATATTCAAAATAACCATTCGCTTTCACAAAAGCGAAGTATTCATAGATCATATCCCAGATTTCTTTAATTCCAATACCATAAAAGCCGGAATACGTCATTACTTTAGGACTCCAGCCCGAATCAGGAGCAGGAAACAAATGTAAAGCATTGCGGAAATGACTGGCAGCCAGTTTTGCTTTCTCAATATTGCTGCCGTCGGCTTTATTGATAACAATTCCATCCGCCATTTCCATGATACCTCTCTTAATCCCCTGCAATTCATCACCAGTACCGGCCAGTTGGATCAGCAAAAAGAAATCCACCATAGAATGCACTGCCGTTTCGCTCTGCCCTACTCCAACCGTTTCAACAAAAATCTTATCAAAGCCCGCCGCCTCACAAAGTATGATCGTTTCACGAGTCTTACGAGCTACCCCTCCCAACGAACCTGCCGACGGACTAGGCCGTATAAAAGACTTCGGATGGACAGATAGTTTCTCCATACGGGTCTTATCTCCCAAAATACTGCCTTTAGAACGCTCACTACTGGGATCAATAGCTAAAACAGCTAATTTTCCTCCCTTCTCAAGCACATGCAATCCAAATACATCAATAGATGTACTCTTGCCGGCACCGGGCACACCACTGATACCGATTCGCATAGAATTTCCGGAATAAGGCAGACACTTCTCTATCACTTCCTGGGCAATAGCCTGATGTTCCGGTTTTACACTCTCCACCAAAGTAACCGCCTGACTCAATACGGTCACATCACCTTTTACGATGCCTTCTACATATTCACCTACGGAAAACTCACGACGACGAGGTTTTTTACGTAGTTTCAAATAAGGATTCACAATAGATGGTTGCTCAATACCTTTGTTCACTGTCAATCCTTATATTCTTCACTATTTTCAGGATGTTCCATAGCTATTTTTTTGAGGTTACTTTTACTTTTATAATTATCTTCGGATTGTTAGGATCATTGGTTATCATCAGGACACGTGGAGTACCCTTTACTTTCTTCAAATTTTGACCGAAAGCAGTAATCTTCAACTTGGTAGACGCACCCGGTTTCAAGACACGTTTCTTCAACTGGACCCCCAAAGCAGAATTAAACACCTGCAAATCAAGAATTTCCAGATTAGATTTTCCTACATTCTTAACAATAATCGTATGTGCTTTCTTTTCATCGCTTTTCAGTTCTCCCATCTGCAACTCTTTAGCAGAAAGATGAATGGCAGGCGGATTCAAGCGTTCCTGCTGGCTGATATGCGAGAAATCCGGCAATAATATGGCAGAAACCGGAATTTCATTTTCCTCTCCTACCTTATCTCCCGGAAAACGGGATAGATAAACAGAAGCTGTTGTCAAGCCCAATTTAGGCAGCTTATCCGTATCAAGAGTGATCTTGATTTTACCCGTACGTCCCCTTCCTAATTTTTCCGGAGTTGCAACAGCACTGAGGTAAGGAGGCAAATGCATCAGCACAGGGGTATATAGTTTATCTGACGTATTGGCAACCAACAATTCCATAGTCGGTTTATCACCTTTATTGGCATCCTCAAACTCTATTTCTTCCTTATCCAGACGAATAGCGCCAATTTGAAAAGGATGAGTGAAAGTATAATTCTTAGGATCGGCTGTTACTTCTCCCCGGATAGCCAGATAGATAGGTTTATTCGAGGCATTGCAATAAATGCCTACGCTCTTCTGAAAACGTCCGATGGCTTTGGCGTCAAAAGTAGAACTGACAATCCCGGTCTTTCCCGGTGCAATCGGTTCTTTGGTCCAATCAGCAACCGTGCAGCCACAAGACGTTGTCACATTAGATATCACTAAAGGTTTATCTCCTTTATTAGTGATTTTAAAGGTTGCCGTCACCGGATTTTTCCATAAAATAGTTCCAAATTCATGCGTTGTCTTATCAAATAATGCTTTGGGTTGTGCCTGTACTCCCAAAGTCACTCCCATTAACAAACTTACTATCAGTATAATATGTTTCATACAATTATTTTATGCTTTTTAGATAGCAAAGATAGACAAAAAACATCCTTTACCCATTTTTTCAGCCTATAATTTATTTTATCTTATGAATAACCTTTATCTTTGTCCCGCATTAAAAATCAGATAAATTATGAAAATAGTAAAACATTACTGGTTCGTTGCCATTGCATTGATTACAATGATAAGTTTTTCTTCATGTGAAAGCGATGAGGAAAGAGGATTTGACATTTCAGGATTATACGGTAAGACTTGGTGGGGCGATATGGGATTTGAAGACCGATATGGAGAACCTCTTTACAGTTACATCACATTCACCTCAGGTGCTTTCACAGATCATGGTGTAGGTACGGAAGAACGCTGTTACTATAATGATGAACTTTATAGGGTATATAAGTTTGACTGGGAAATTCAAAACGGTTGGTTGTATCTATATTATTCAGATGGTTATACATTTATAATTGAATATCCATCCGTTTCAGGCCGCTATTTTTATGGCACGGCTGAAGATGGTTTTGAAATAAGACTAGAATGGGTGGACGGCAGAAGCATAAGAAAAAAGTAAGTTAGCAAGCTAACTTACTTTTTATGAAATCACACAACTAATTCCAGACATCCCGTGTCTTTATTCCACCATCACCCGATATCCTCCCGTATGCCCTCCGAATTCCGGAGCATAAGCAGACTGAACAGTTGCAATTCCGGCCTGATATTCTCCTGTCCGGTTCACATACACCTGATACTCTATGACATAAGTTCCTTTTCTCATCTGATCGATAAAGAACTGAGTCGAAGCATCTTTGGTAGCCTGATAATATCCCAGCCCGTTGCCCCAACGGAATCCCGAAACTGCCTGTAACGGTTCCATACAAGCTGCACGGTCATCCTTGATCTGAACAAAATCCATATCACGGTCAGCCTTTACAGTCAGGCGAACGGTAATCCTATCGCCAACCTTCAATGGAGCTGATTCATTCAAAGCCTCATCTCCTTTATATAATTGACGGCTGACAGACAATCCGTTTCCCTGCTCACCTATTTGATCCATACTTTCCAGATATTGGGCATAAACGGCTCCCCAACCCATTCCGGCTCCTTCTTTATCCACCCTTACTTTCTTGATATTCATCACATCACCGGACACCGTCTTCTTGATATAACCGATGGCATCATCTGCCGGAGTCCGGATCACTTCTTTACCTAAAGTAATCTCTACTCCTCCTGTATTTGCCAATAAATCCGAAGCTCCTGTAGCCATCAATGCATACACCGCATCAGCCGTGGCAATCGGCGTTTCCCAAGTCTGTGTCTGTTTCTGCTTCAACAGCCAGCGTTTCATTTCATCGATCGCTTTCGTATCTTTTGTTATACGCTGTATAGCTTCCATAGCAGCCACTTCAGTCGGAATTTTATAACTGAACCATGAATATCGGGCTTTAGGAGTATCAAAGTAACGCCCCATTTCATCCGTCACAACAGAATACTCCATCAATGACTGCATAAACAGCCTGGCTTCTGCCACCTTACCGGCCTGCTGCAAGATGATAGCTCCCAACGCCTTTCCATAAATCGTCAGTTCTTTTCCCTCACCGGACAACTTGTCTATAAAATACCGGTTCACCTTTTCATCAACCGGAGCCTTGCCATCCAAAGCACAGATATACAAATACCTGAGAACCTGCTCTGACGGACGGATACCGACAGCCCCTTTCTTTTCAGCTTCTTTCATGGACTTATACTCTTCGGCTGCCTGCTTGCCTAAATACTCGAACCCTTTTTGAATCATAGGCTGCATCCGGCTGTCAGCATCCTGATGGGTCAATGCATTCAGCCGGACAAGCATTTCCATTACCTGAGTAGTTACATAGCGGCTGCCTTGCATACCTTTATACCAACTCCATGCGCCATCGGCATTTTGCAATTCTCCCAGTTTTTCTACAGAAACAGCCAGTTGGCTATTCATTGTATTCAGGTCAAACAAAGTGGCGATACGCTGTTTTTGTTCGGCTTCATTGGTAGCTTCTGTCAGCCAGGGAGTTTCAGCCAGCAGGATATTTTTCAGTTCCTGATTCTTTTGCAGATTGCTCATAAAAGTCTCCTTCGTGCCACCTTGAGCCTTCCAGCTATCAAAGACTTGCTTGATACGGGGATTTTCTTTGACTATACATGCAGCCAATGAATGGGCATAATAAGCGGTAGCCCAGGAAAGAGCATCTTCATTCTGAGGATTAGCCACTACAGGCAAAGCCTGCACGGCATACCAAGCCGGATGGGCAGTAAATTCTACGGTCAACCGTTGTTCGGAAGCCGTTTTGCTATGCTTGTTAAACAGGTTTTCCAAAGAGAAAGTATGCGCACCTTCCCCATTCACGTTCAGAGGAACGGTTTCCGTCACCCACTGTTTGTCTGTCAGAACGGGGATGTAACGCTGTTCTCCATCACTGAAGGTATCTCCATCCGCTACCATCCGGCATGCCATTACCGCATATTTGTCACTCACTTCAAAAGTAAAGTTCACATGCCCGGTTTCTCCTCCCTTCACATCAAACTTCTGTTTTTGTGAATAGAATACCTTTTCTGTTTCCGGATTAAACAATTCCATGCGGACAGTCCCTTTCACTCCCTTGTCCGACAGGTTCATCAGTGAAGCGGCAATATTCGCTTTATCTCCCACGCGGACAAAGCGGGGCATATTAGGCTGAAGCATAAACTCCTTGCTGGCAGTAGCGGTAGCTTCTATCTTTCCATAATCCACATTCCGGGTATGTGCCAAGCCCATAAACTTCCATCGGGTAAGGCTTTCGGGCAGTACAAAGGAAATACTGACTTCACCTTTTTCATTGGTGCGGAGCTGTGGATAAAAGAATGCCGTTTCCGCAAAGTTTTCACGTATCTGTATATCACCTGTTTCTGCCAGTTCTTCAGAACTGCCCATTTCTGCCTTTTCCTGTGCAGATGTCTCTACCATTTCTTCCTGGAGCACCATATCAGTAACAGCCTCCTGGTTCATCACAGCATTTGCGGCACTCCTGCCTCTAATCTTCAAAGCTCCTGCAAGAGTGGCACGAGGACTGCCTCCGTAACCTACCACCATAGCCTCCATTCTTCCTGTAGATGGAATGATCAATTCACTATATTCCAAAGGAACCGCACGGAGCCTCTTCAACGGGAAATCAACATACAAATAAGCATTCCGCATATAGGATGTATTCCAATAAGTCAAAGGAACCACATAATGAAAGTCCACTCCAAAGTCCAACTTATGTGCACTATAGATTTTATCCAGAGAAGCATCATACATAGTAGCCAGCATTTCAGCCTCAGCCGGGCTTCCATCCGGATAAAGTACCGTCAGTTTCCATTCCTCTTGCTGTCCAGGACGGAGTTTATCACGGAACGTAGTCCATTTCAGCTGCAACTTCTTTTCAGGGGCCGGTTTCATAATCCGTGCATTATGACTGTAAAGTCTGCCATCTTTCACAAATGCCATACTTACCAGAATGCCGTCACCATATTCCTTCTTATAAGGGAAGCGGAAACTGACCACCGAGTCCGAAAGCTCTATACGTTTGCTTTCCAAGCGCTTATTTCCTGCAAATACATCATAAAGCAGATAGACATTCTTTTCGCTGCTACCTATATATATAGTCGCGGGAGATGCTGCATCAAATTCCAGACCATCCTGATAGAACCAATCCGTTATCACGAAGGGCGGACGCTTGTCATTCAATGAAAACAGAAGGAAATTCTTAGATGCCGTACACTCTCTGCCCTGCGTATCCTTAGCCGAAAGCTTCAAACGATAATTACCGGAAGGCAGGGCATAAATAGCCTCAGGAATAAAACTCTTGTTAGCTTCCACCGTACCGGTCAATACCTTTCTGCCTTCTTTTTCCTGACCGTCTTTCTGCTTCTCCATCTCGACCACCTGATAAGTAACCGGAGTATCTACCGGCTCACCCGAAAGATTCATGGCTGTCAGTTTTATTTCCAGCTTCTTTTCTTTCACCAAATTATCGGGCAGGTTATCCATATTCAGCACCATTGAAGTGCTTCCTAAAGGCAATGACAAATTAGCTTGCTGTGTCTCACCTGCACCATCCGTCACATCCGCCTGTATGTTGTACGTATAATACCACAACGGAGATTCTCTCCTGTCCGAGTCTATTTCAAAATGCACCGGAACGCTGAACTTACCATCCGCATCGGTCATTGCCTCTCCCTCCCAACGGGCTGAACCCCTGCCCATAAACCGCCAGAACCAAGCATAGGAACGAGATATATTATAGTGTACCCTGGCATTCTGCACAGGCGCACCGGCAAAAGTCTTTGCCATCCCCACCACTTCTATAGAGTCACCTACTTGATACTCCACTTTCACGGGCTCAAACGTGACATCAAAGGTGGGACGTTTATATTCTTCTACCTTAAAACTGACAGAAGTATCGGCCGCACGCAAGCTAAAATAACCGGTCAGGCAAGGAGAGGGCAAAACAAACTGTCCGCTGAACGAGCCAAAACCATTCGTCCGTACTTCCACTTTTCCTGTTTCATTATTATTCGCATCATATAGGGATACCGTATATTTTTTATCCGCAGCACACGCGTAGAATCCTTTTCCATTTCATAAGCCAAGCCGGATACATATACGGTTTGACCGGGACGGTAAATAGAGCGGTCGGTAAATAATTGCAAAACTTCTTTCCTCTTGCTCTCTTTATAGTAATAATCGTTTTTCCAAAGATTCAAGATGGGCATCGCATTATCAGTCGCCGTATGTGCATTATACCAGTATTTGTTACTATTCAGGAAATCCAGTTTCAAAGTACCCTGTTTATCCACCTGGTAGGTCTGTTGGGGAGAATAACCTCCCCCTTCTCCGTATAAATGGTTACTTCCGCCTCAGAAACAGGCTGTCCGCTCACTGCATCTACCACCACCAGTTCCAACGTACCATCCGGCAGAGGACGATAAATGGTCTTTAAAGCGGTGACATTCATTAATGTTCCGTCCGAAACGCCCTTCTTACCATCGGGCACTGCCTTTAAGAAATAAATTCCCGCTTGAGGAGCCTGTATGGTCAGGGGTGGTATCGACATTCAAATAATCTGTAGTAGGTTTCAAAGAAAAATGCTCCTCGCGTTGCAAACGGGCATATTTACTTTCAAAATGGGTGGTTCTGTTCTGCAATACGGCAGAGGTAACGGGTAAATTCACCTTATATAACTGCAAGGTGATGCCGGTAAGGTTTTTATAATTTACTTTCACCGACTGCTGTTCACCCGGATAGGCCGTAGCTATTTCCAGTGAGAGGCTTGCATTCAGAATTTCCTTTTCTATATTCTTCAGTTGGTTGATACCTTCGTAACGGGGATATCCGGCTATTCCTTCACGAACTATCCGCAAGCGCTCTACCTGATTATTTTGATACTGTAGGAATTGTGCCAAAGCCAGATAAGCTTCAGGGACTGTTTTCACAGCCGGATAAGTATGAATCCACTTCCGGAGTTCCTGTTGGCATACGTCATTCGAGAAGTTTCCGGAAAAATTGCGGTACAGGTAATTCAATGCATCTATCCCGGTCAGCAACCAACCCTCACGCTCCGTTTCCGTATCGTATGCTTTCAGCAAGGACTGATAAGTCTGCATGACAGCTGCCGTCAGGTCACAATCAGAGACGGGAACAAACTGATAAGTAACAAACTGATCCATATCCGTCATATCCGCAGGCAGACTGTTTGTCTGATTTGCTTTAGCAGCCGCCTGCCACCTGTACTGCTGCATGATCTGTATGGCACGACGTGCCAGCAGGTTGTACAGATTATCACGAAAATACCGTTTACTAGCCTCTCCCACTCTCACCATAGGTCTCAATTTCTCGACCGGGATAAGTAATAACCGGTCTTTATCCTTGAGAGAGGCCTGCAAATAACCCAATCCTTTTTTTACGTCGGCAGGCATGGTCATTTCACCCAGAATGGAATACAATATAGCTTTGTCTTCCATACTGCCGGTTTGGGAAGCCCATTGTTCCAAACCATTCATATCTACCTTCAAGCTATCGGGAGTTAAAAGGGAACGGTACTGCATGGCAGTGAGATAGGCTTTCATCATTTGCGGTACATTCTGTTCCGCTTTTGCTTTATCGTAGATTTTCATTGCTTCGGAAATAACCGACTTGGGCAGATCCTTTCGTTCCAATACTTCCAGTTCTTTCCACAAATTGTCATAGGTTTGTGCCTGCATAGGAGCAAATACGCTCATTACCAGTAACACTATCAAAGATAAATAACGAATTTTCATATCTACAATCTTTTAGTTCGTACTAAGTCTTCTTTAACAAAGAAACGAAATAGATGTTTAAA
>VOFC01006573.1_pt1 | contig 32708 bp, 44 predicted proteins | sample 5384161 | NCBI WGS metagenome assembly VOFC01 (sample SAMN12384722, study PRJNA508395) | human gut metagenome | isolation source: healthy gut B | host: Homo sapiens
ATTTTGACCGTATTTTAGTGGATGCACCGTGTTCCGGTGAGGGAATGTTCCGCAAGAACGAGGATGCCTGTGATGAGTGGAGTCCGGAAAATGTAGAGAACTGTGCCGCAAGACAGGCGGAGATCTTAGACTGCGCAGCGGAGATGTTAAAGCCGGGCGGACGGCTTGTGTATTCGACCTGCACGTTTGCCCCGACGGAGAATGAAGGCAGTATCAGCCGCTTTTTAGAGCGCCACCCGGAATTTTCAATATTACCGGTGGAGAAAAAAGGCGGTATGATGTCGGGTGTGCCGGCGTGGACAGAGCATCCGGCGGATGGTTTAGAACACACCATCCGTCTGTGGCCGCACCATTTAAAAGGTGAAGGGCATTACCTCGCTGTCTTACAGAAAGCGGGTGTTTTATCTAAAACCTGTCAGGGCTATTGCAGAAACGGTGTGGAGAAGGGAATCAGTGAGAAAGAGTGCAGGGAATTTTTTGCATTTGCAGAGGAAAACCTTGTGAAAAAAATATAACAGGGCAGTTTTCTGAAATTCGGCGACCAGCTTTATCGGATGCCGGAGGGAATGCCGTCCATCCGGAATCTGAAAGTGCTCCGCCCGGGACTGCATCTGGGAACCTTAAAAAGAACCGTTTCGAGCCGTCCCATGCACTGGCGTTAGCATTAAGACCGGATCAGGTAAAGCATGTGTGCAATTTAGAGAGTGACGACCCACAGGTCAAAGCATACTTAAATGGACAGACCCTGAATATGGACGGAGAAAAGGGCTGGTATTTAGTGGCTGTGGATGGTTACAGTATTGGCTGGGGCAAGTTAGCCGGTGGCATTTTAAAAAATCATTACCCGAAGGGACTTCGAAAAAATGGCTGATGGGAAAACAGGAAAAACTTTAAATTTAACAGAGGGTAATCCGTTAAAACTGATTTTATTATTTGCAATTCCTGTCTTTTTGGGAAGACTGTTCCAGATGATGTACAGTCTGATCGATACCAAGATCGTCGGAAGTATTTTAGGGGAAGAGGCATTGGCGGCAGTTGGCTCCGTGTCGATCCTTTATAATCTTCTGACCGGAATTTTCAGCGGCTTTACATTGGGATTTTCCATTGTGACCGCACAAAACTATGGAAGTGGGAATGAGAAACTTTTAAAGAAAAATGTGGCGTCTTCCATAATACTGGGAATGATGACGGCGGTTGTGATCATTTTTGCAGTACTGCTTTTCTTAAATCCGATTCTTCATGCCATGAATGTTCCGGAAGAACAGTTTTGCATGGCACATGATTATATCAGGATTTTAGTGTGGGGCATGTTTGTTACACTGGCATACAATCTGTGTGCGGATATGCTCCGGGCAATCGGGGATTCCGTGACACCACTGATCTTTCTGGTCATTGCGGCGGTCACAAATATTGTGCTTGACTATCTCTTTATCGGCGGCTTTTCCATGGGCGTGTCAGGAGCTGCCTGTGCGACGGTGCTGTCACAACTGGTCTCAGCAGTATTATGCTTTCTGCGTATCAAGTCCGGTTTCCCAATCCTTCACATCTCGAAGAATGATCTGGAGTGGGAGAGAGAACGCATGAGAATTCTGTATCAGAACGGACTGGCGATGGCACTCATGTCATCTCTGGTAAACTGCGGTACTTTGATCTTGCAGACGGGAATCAATAAACTTGGAACGAACATTATCGTGGCACATACAGCGGCGCGCAAAAGTGTTTGAGATATTCAGTCTTCCGGTCAGCGTTTTTGGCGCCTCCATGGCAACTTACTGTGGACAGAATTACGGAGCCGGAAAGTATGACAGGATCCGGCAGGGCTTAAAGGCAGTGCTTGGAATCGGCTGTGTGTTCAGTGTGATTATTTTTATTTTATCGCATACGATATCACCGTATCTGATCTCTTTTATTGCAAGTTCAAAGAATAAGGAGGTCATTTACTGGGGCACACAGTATCTGGTGTACGATATGTCTTTTCAGGTGGTCTGTGTGTTTATTGTGATCCTGCGCAATTCGCTGCAGGGAATCGGAGATCAGAGGACGCCCGTCTTTTCAAGTTTTATAGAGCTGGCGGGAAAAGTGGTGTTCACGCTGGTTTTGTGCGTAGGTTTGGTTATTGGGCAGTCATCTGGACAGAACCGGTCATATGGATCTGCATGGTGATCCCACTGATCGTGACGGCAGCAGGAAACCCGGTATTATTTGGAAAACAAAAATAGGAGCTTTCTATGGAGCGTTGGATATGGTTTCTGGGAATGGCAGTCTTTTATGGAGTGCTGTTTCTATGGTTTTTAAATCAGGTGAAAAAGCCGGATTATAAGAAAAATTATGTGCTTGTAAAGACACTGCAGAGTGCAGCGTTTGTGTCTGTGTTTCTGGCAGCAGCAGTTGTCAGTCGGGATATTCTGGATTTCTGGCTGATGCTTCCGGCGTTTGTCTGCTGCTTTGCAGGAGATGTAATACTTGCTTTTTATAATAAGATCAAAAAAAAGAGACTTTTTTTGTTGGGACTTGTCACATTTTTAATGGGGCATCTGTTCTTTATCCGGTGGCTGGACCGGATGCAGCCGCCGGCAGTTGCAGATATGGTGTTTCCGGTCATAGCGGTGATCGGGATTTTTGCAGTGACAGGAATGGGCAGCTTTCATACCGGAAGACTTCGGCCATGCATTTTAGTCTACACTTTTTTATTGCATACCTGTTTGCAAAAAGCATGCATATTGCAGTGAGTATCCCTGACATGCGGCACATCGTCTGTGCGGTGGGAAGTTTTCTGTTTATGATCTCAGATATTTCCATTCTGTTTCTTTATTTTTATAAAAAAATAAGAGCCGGAAAGTCCACCTGTTTAACCTTACCACTTATTATGTGGGAATTTTTCTTCTGGCAGTCAGTCCACTGCTTTGCCCATAGGGCAGATTCTTTGTCGAAAAATGTTGTATCATGTTTAGAAGATGCCAGATAATGCATATTTTTGTGAAAAAAAACAAAAAAACGCTTTTTATGTAAAAATTATGTATAATAGCTAAAGAGATGATACATTATCGAATCAGGAAGGTACGAATCAGATATGAACAGACAACTGACAATGCTCATTGTAGATGACATGGAAGTGGAACGCATTTCGTTTGCAGAAATCTTTAAAGACGAATATCAGATTCTGGAGGCGGAAAACGGGAAACAGGCGATGGAACAACTGGAACAACAAAAGGTACATATTGTTCTTCTTGATCTTTGCATGCCGGTGATGGATGGATTTGAAGTGATCCGGGAGATGAAACAGCAGGATAAGTATGCGGATATCCCGATCGTCGCAAAAACTGCAATTGATGAGAAAACAGAGGTTAAAGCGTTAGAAGCGGGAGCGGATGAGTATATTTTTTCTCCGTGTGATCCGGCCATCGTGAAAAAAAGAGTTCATAATCTTGTGGAAAAATATATTCTGGAACGGGAGAAGATCAGGGCACAGTTAGAGAAAAAGAGCAGGAGATGGGCAGGGCAAAAGAACTGTTTTCTTGCAAGGATGTCCCATGAACTCCGCACACCGATCAATGGAATTCTGGGCATTTCACAGCTTGCCCATTATAAAGATGCAGAAGTCCGGGAGGATTTTAAGAAGATCCGTTACCAGGCGGAGTATCTGTGGGAACTGGTCAATGATGTGCTGGATATGGCAGCCATTGACAATGGAAAAATGACGATCCGTCATGTGGCGTTTTCACTCAATGAGGTCGTGTCGGAGGTCTCTGGTCTTTTTTATTCCCAGTGCAGAATGAAAAGGATCTATTTTTTATTTCAGGGTTGACAATGTGACACATGAATATCTGATCGGAGATGCAATCCGTGTCAAGCAGGTGCTTGTGAATCTGCTCTCAAATTCGTTTAAGTTTACCGAGAAGGGCGGAACCATTGAGGTGTGCATGTCTGAGCTGGATGTGGATGACAGCAGGACGGTTTTACATATTACAGTGCGTGATACCGGATGTGGGATTTCGGATAAAGCTTTGGAAAAAATCTGGGAACCGTTTGAGCAGGAACAGCATGAAAACGGAAAAATATTACGGTGGCAGCGGTCTGGGACTTCCAATCATAAAGAGCATTGTCGAACAGATGCACGGAACGATCGATGTGGCATCCGAATATAATGTGGGTTCAAAATTCATCGTGGACATTCCATTTGAAATTGGAAAAAGTATTATGCGGGGAGAAACGTAAGTTCAGATCATTAAAAGTTTTTCTGGTAAACAATGATGAGATCGCACTGCATTATATGATGTCGACGCTGACGAGACTCGGGATCCGGTATGACAGTTCGACAGACGGGAAGGAGATCATCCGGATACTCAAAGAAGCGTATGAACGAGGGGGAAGGCTACGACATCTGTTTTGTCAACTGGCAGATGCCGGGGGGATATGGCAAAAAACTGGTCAGGGAAATGCGGGAGATCTTTGACCGTGATACATTAAAAATCGTTACATCTTCCTATGATACAGAGGATTATGAGGAAGAGATGCGCGGGGCGGGTGTAGATTATATCCTGAAAAAACCGGTGCTGCAGTCTCAGGTATACAGTCTGATCTCAGAGATCTGCAGCGTGCCGGAGGCAGAGAAAAATAAAACGGAGGACTATGATTTTACCGGAAAGCGGGCACTGCTGGCAGAGGATAATGCAGTCAACGCAGAGGTCTTTCAGGGATTTCTGAAGGCAGTCAACGCAGAAGTAGAATGTGCCGACAATGGGGAAGCGGCACTTTCACGCTATCAGAATATGCCGGATTACTATTATGACATGATTTTTATGGATCTGAATATGCCGATCATGGATGGGTATGAGGCAGCAAAAGAGTATCCGAGGCAGCAAAAAGCCGGACGCATCGGATATCCCGATTCTGGCAGTCACTGCAAATGCGATGGCAAAGGATATCGTGAAAGTGCATGAGGCAGGCATGAATGAAAGAATCACAAAGCCGGTACAGAGAGAGCTGTTGTATCAGACAATGGAAAAATATATTCTGTAAGAAAGGGCAGGAGCACATTGCGTGTTCCTGCTTTTTATGCAATAGGAAATGTTTGAAAAGAGAGAAGCTGTGCTTGACAACGAATCCGTTTCTGTGATAGGTTATAAGCAGACACTTTAATGTGGTAGCGTGGTAATAAACTGAAAATAAAGGATGGAGATTTTATGAAGAAATTTATGGCATTATTACTTGTTGCAGGGATGACATTGTCGCTGACAGCGTGTGGAGGTTCCACTGATACAGCAAAAACGGATCAAGCAGACGGAAAAGATACATTTACTGTTGGATTTGACCAGGATTTTCCGCCGTTTGGTTATGTGGGGGATGATGGCGAATTTACAGGGTTTGACATTGAGATGGCGACGGAGTGTGCAGCGCGTATGGGCAAAAAGATTGTGTTACAGCCGATCGACTGGGATGCAAAGGATATGGAGTTAGAAGCCGGTACGATCGACTGTATCTGGAATGGATTTACGATGAATGGACGTGAAGATCAGTATACATGGACAGATCCATATATGGACAACAGCCAGGTGGTTGTGGTAAAGAAAGATTCCGGAATTAACACACTTGCGGATCTTGCAGGAAAAGTGGTGGAGGTACAGAAAGAGTCTGCCGCAGAGACCGCATTAAACGATGAAGAACATGCAGATCTGATGGCTTCCTTTGCACAGCTCTTATCGGTAGGCGAATACAACACCGCATTTATGGATCTTGAGTCTGGCGCAGTCGATGCTGTTGCGATAGATATCGGTGTCGCACAGTTCCAGATTGAGGAAAAGAAGATCAGTATCAGATTTTAGATGAGACGATTTCCTCAGAACAGTATGCGGTTGGATTTTTCCTTGGGAACACAGCACTTCGCGATGAGGTGCAGAGCACTTTATTAGAGATGGTAGAGGACGGCACATTCGCAGAAATATCAACCAATATTTCGGTTATGATGTCTGCACGCTCGGCAAATAACAGCGCATTGGTTTTACAGTAGAAAAAGATAGGGGTTCTTTTTATATGAGCTTTCAGGTAATGATTTCCCAGCTTGGTTCCGGGATGATGACAACAATTCAGATTTTCTTATTAACACTTATTTTTTCACTGCCGCTTGGACTTCTGGTAGCCTTCGGAAGAATGTCAAAAATGTTGTGATAAGAACGATCACCAAAATATATATTTCCATTATGCGTGGAACACCCTTAATGCTACAGCTTTTGGTGGTATATTTTGGACCATACTATATTTTCGGCGTGAATATTTCGTCAAGCTACCGCGCATATGCGGTTGTGATCGCATTTGCAATCAACTATGCTGCATATTTTGCAGAGATATACCGTGGCGGCATTGAGTCCATGCCGGTTGGACAGTATGAGGCTGCAAAAGTATTAGGCTATGGAAAAACACAGACATTTGTAAAGATCATCCTTCCACAGGTGATCAAGCGTATTCTTCCGTCCGTGACCAATGAGGTGATCACGCTGGTAAAAGACACGTCGCTTGCGTTTTCCATTGCTTATGCAGAGATGTTTTCACCAGGCAAAGGCACTGGCAGCTTCACAGAAGAGCATGATCCCGTTTGTGGCAGCCGCGATATTCTATTATGTCTTTAACTATGTGGTGGCATTTATCATGGAATTTTTGAGAAAAAAGATGAGTTATTATCATTAGAGATACAATCGTAGTAAAATTAAGGCAAAAGAGGAAATGATATGAATTTACTGGAAATGCAGCATGTAAAAAGGGCTTCGGCGAAAACGAAGTTTTAAAAGATATCAGTTTAAGCGTTGCAGAGGGCGAGGTTGTCTCCATCATCGGACCTTCTGGTTCCGGAAAATCCACCCTGCTGCGATGCGCGACACTGTTAGAGCAGATGGATGACGGAAGCTTAACGTATATGGGGGAAAAGGCGGCAGAGAGTATCAATGGAAAAACGGTTTATGCGAAACCGGCAGATTTGAAAAAGATACAGAGACATTTTGGACTGGTATTCCAGAATTTTAACCTGTTTCCACATTATTCTGTCTTAAAAATATCATTGATGCCCCGGTCAGTGTTCAGAAGCGGAAAAAAAGAAGAGGTTGTTGCAGAAGCAAAGGTATTACTGGAGAAGATGGGATTAAGCGGCAGGGAAGATGCCTATCCATGTCAGCTTTCCGGCGGACAGCAGCAGAGGGTATCCATTGCGCGGGCACTTGCCATGCGGCCGGAAATATTATTCTTTGATGAACCGACTTCCGCGCTCGACCCGGAACTGACACTTGAGATCCTAAAAGTCATCCGGGAGCTTGCGGAGGAGAAAATGACGATGGTCATTGTCACGCATGAGATGAACTTTGCAAAAGATGTGTCAAACCGTATGATCTTTATGGATAAAAGGTGTGATCGTGGAGGAGACGACACCGGGTTATTATTTACTTCGACAAATCAGAGAACGAGGGAGTTCCTTGGAAAATATCATGACATGGCGTAGTGGTCGCATGTTTTGTATAAAAAATCATCTGTCCTGCATGGAAAAAATATTTGACATCAAATGCGTGGATCAATATAATAAAGAACGGTAAAAAGATGTGAGATGTAATGTGAATCATAAACTCACATCTTTTTCTATGCTTTGAGAAATACTAGAAGAGAAAATGGAGGAACAGTGATGCAGAAAATCTGGGTATGTGGTGCCCGCGGTCAGATTGGCCAGGCAGTGAATGATGTTGTGGATAAATTGGAATTTGAAATGTTAGATACAGATGTGGATGACCTTGATGTGACGGATACAGATGAAGTACTTCGTTTTGGCGAGATGAACCGCCCGGACATCATCATCAATTGTTCCGGTATGACGGATATCAGTTCTGTGAGGAAAATCCTTCGCAGGCGTTTAAAGTAAATGCACTGGGAGCCAGAAATCTGGCGATCGTTGCAGCAAAAATGCAGGCAAAAATGGTACAGCTTTCCACAGATGACGTGTTTGACGGCAAAAGCACAGAGCCTTACACAGAATTTGACATTACAAATCCGGGAACGGTTTATGGAAAGTCCAAGCTTGCGGGGAAAACTATGTGAAAGAATTCACAACAAAACATTTTATCGTGCGGAGCACCTGGGTGTATGGAAAGGGACAGAATTTTATCAATGGTTTCTTAAAAAAGTGGACGCAGGCGAGCAGTTATCGATTGCCTCCGACCAGTTTGGATCACCGACGAGCGCAAACGAACTGGCAAGATTTTTATTACATCTTGTGCATACAAGCGAGTACGGAACTTACCATGCGACGAACAAGGGCGTGTGCAGCCGTTATGCGTTTGCACAGGAGATTTTGAAAATGACAGGAAAGACGGCTTCCATGCAGCCGGTTCCAACTGTCATGTCGGATTTTTCCAAGGTGAGACCGGCGTATGCGGTGCTCGATAATTTTATTATGAGCATGGTTCCGATTTATGATTTCCCAGACTGGCAGGATTCCCTGAGAGAATATCTGGAAGAGAGGGGATTATATCATGCAGAATAGAGTTCAAAAGAAGAAAAAGATAAGCCTTACCACGATGATCTTTATTGCGCTTCTTGCAGGAGCTTTGGCCGGTGTGATCATCAACTATGTGATTCCATCGAACTACGTGGTGGATGATATCATTGTGCAGGGTGTCTTTTATATTGTCGGACAGGGATTTATCCGTCTGATGCGTATGCTCGTCGTTCCGCTTGTATTCTGCTCCATCGTCTGCGGAAGCATGGCAGTGGGAGATACGAAAAAGCTTGGAAGCGTCGGTGTGAAGACACTAATTTTTTATCTGTGTACGACAGCGCTTGCGATTACCGTTGCGCTGACGATCGCCAATATTTTTAATCCGGGAAAAGGACTTGATATGTCACAGATCCAGGTGACTTCCACCGTGAGTGAGACAACACAGTCCATGAGCATGACAGAAACACTGTTAGACATTATACCGGTCAATATTTTTAATTCCTTAAGCGAGGGAAATATGCTGCAGATCATTGTGTTTGCATTGATCCTCGGTGTGATTCTCGCAAACATGGGAGACCGTGTTGACATTGTGAAGAACTTCTTTGGACAGTTCAATGATATTATGATGGAAATGACGATGGCTGTCATGAAGCTTGCACCGATCGGAGTGTTCTGCCTGATCGCAAAAACATTTGCAGAGATCGGTTTTGAGGTGTTTCCTTCCATTGTTAAAATATATGTTCTGCGTTCTGCTTGCGCTTGCAGTACAGTGTTTTGTGGTTTACCTTGGATTGCTGAAAATATTTTCAGGGCTCAACCCGTTTATTTTCATCAAGAATTTCTTCCCGGTTATGGCATTTGCATTCTCAACCTCAACTTCGAATGCAACCATTCCAATGAATATTGATACGCTTGCGAAAAAATGGGTGTTTCGAAAAGATTTCATCTTTCACGATCCCGCTCGGAGCGACCATTAACATGGACGGAACATCGATCATGCAGGGAGTGGCAGTTGTGTTCACCGCACAGGCGTTTGGAATCCCTCTTGATATGATGGATTACCTCACTGTCATTGGAACCGCAACGCTTGCCTCCATCGGAACCGCCGGAGTGCCGAGTGTGGGTCTGATCACATTGACCATGGTATTTAATTCCGTTGGACTTCCGATCGAGGAATCGCGCTGATCATGGGAATTGACCGGATCCTGGATATGACACGTACCGCTGTCAACATCACGAGGGGACGCTGTCTGCACGACGATCGTTGCCTCCTGGAATAAGGCGGTTGACCGCGATGTTTATTACAGACGAAAATAGGGGACAGACTGTTTCAGACGGTCACGGAATAATTGCACAAAAAAGGATAAGTGAAATTGTTACTTTGCACAAAAAGCTTATGTATTATAATAAAAACATCAGAGGTACTTGTAATTCCATACATTTTCGATATAATGTCTTAGATGGTTAAAAATTAACGAACAAAAACAGTGAGGTATTTACAATGTACGCTGATGAAAATGTGATCAAAATTAAACACGATGTACTTTATGAAGTGGCAAAACTTGCATTTGCAGGTGAGCTTGAGGAGAAGAAAGACTACATTGCAAACCAATTAATCCCAGGACCAGCAGCACAGTTTCGCTGCTGTATTTATAAAGAAAGAGAGATTATCAGACAGAGAGTCAGACTGGCAGAAGGAAAAGCTCCTGGACCAGTAGATGACGGTAATGTGATCCAGGTCATCAGTTCTGCATGTGAGGACTGTCCGATTTCCAGTTATATTGTAACGGAGAACTGCCAGAACTGTCTTGGAAAGGCTTGTATCAATGCCTGCAAATTTGGTGCGATCGAGCCGGGAAGAACCCGCTCCCACATCGATCCTACAGAAATGTAAAGAATGCGGAAGATGTGCAAAAGCCTGTCCGTACAATGCAATTGCACATCTGAAGAGACCGTGTAAGTTCAGCTGCCCGGTCAATGCAATTACATATGACGAGTACGGAATCTCCGTTATCGACGAGAAGAACATGTGGTAAATTAAACAAGTCGCGAGGACATGGTTAAGTAGAAGATGATGTAACAGAAATCAGTCTTGCAAATGCGCGCATGATTGATTCTGAGTACAATCTTGGTGATGTGGTAAATGTAGAAGTTAAATCCAAAGAATTTGGACGTATTGCAACACAGAATGCAAAGAATGTAATTTTACAGAAGATTCGTGAGGAAGAAAGAAAAGCAATTTACAGCGAATATTACAGCATGGAAAAAGACGTTGTAACCGGAATTGTACAGAGATATGTTGGAAAAAATATTTCCATTAATCTTGGTAAAGCAGATGCCATTCTTACTGAAAATGAGCAGGTAAAGGGAGAGGTATTCAAACCGACCGAACGTATCAAGGTATATATCCTGGAAGTAAAATCTACACCAAAGGGACCAAAGATTATGGTTTCAAGAACCCATCCGGAATTAGTAAAACGTCTGTTTGAATCAGAAGTTACTGAAGTAAAAGATGGTATTGTAGAAATTAAGAGTATTGCCCGTGAAGCAGGAAGCAGAACCAAGATTGCTGTTTACTCCAAGGCTATAAGATAGATATAAAGAGTGAGTCACAGGCAGAGGAGATGGGATATTTCTCAGATGATGATAATGATGAGAAAAATACGACGAAGAGACTGCTTCTGACAATGAAGATGCTTATGAAGAGACAGAGCCGGTTTATGATGACGCTGTTTCAGAGGAGACTGCTTCTGAAGAGGAGTAGGACAGATCTGAGATACTCATAAGCTGTGATTGACTGTATATGTTAAAGAAGGAAGTGATCGTATGGCAAAAAAAATACCTCTCAGGCAATGTCTTGGATGTGGCGAAATGGCTCCGAAGAACCTGCTTATCAGGATTGTGAAGGATAATAAGGACAACTTCACCATAGACGCTACAGGAAGACTGAACGGAAGAGGCGCATATATTTGCAGAAAAGCTGACTGCCTTAAGAAGGCTATCAGGAATAATGGTCTTTCGAGATCCTTTAAAATGGCAATTCCTGAAGAAGTATATGACAAATTGAATAAGGAGTTGATAGAGCTTGAAGGATAGAGTTTATTCGCTGCTTTCTTTGTGTGCCAAGGCGGGAAGACTCACCAGCGGGAATTTCAGTGTAGAGAGTGCAGTGAAGGACAACAAGGCATATATAGTTATCGTAGCTAAGGATGCTTCAAAAAATACAAAGAAACTATTTGATCAGAAATGTAATTATTATAATATCCCATACTACGAATATGGCGATAAAGACAGTCTGGGCAGGTTTATCGGTAAGGAGATGAGAACCTCAGTGGCAGTCCTTGACAAGGGATTTGCAGATCAGATCATCAATTACATTAGCATAAATGAGAATATGGAGGCGTAACTTTTGGCAAAAATGAGAGTACATGAACTGGCTAAGGAATTAAATATTTCAAATAACGATATAAAAGAAACCCTTGCAAGAAGAGGAATAAACGTGAAAAGTCATATGTCAGCAGTAGATGATGATATGATTGCATATGTTAAGAAGTTCTATGGAAAGTCTGATCCTGCACCAAAGCAGGAGACAGCACCAAAGGCAGAGACTGATAAAAAGACGGAAGTGAAGGACAACAGGGTAGTGAAGGATACAAAAGAGACAGTAAAGCCTGCCAGGGATACAAAGGAAGCAGAGAAGCCACGTTTTAACAATAAGGCTGATGGACATACAAAGTTTGTAAGTGATGATAAGGCAAGAAGCATGGACAGACAGAAGTCAGGAGAAAGAGTAAGATTTGTGAATAATGACAGATCGAACAGTGACAGACCAAGATATAACAATGACAGATCAAACGGTGACAGACCAAACGGCGACAGACCAAGATATAATAACGGTGACAGGTCAAACGGTGACAGACCAAGATATAATAACGGTGACAGACCGAACGGCGACAGACCAAGATATAATAACGGTGACAGACCAAACGGCGACAGACCAAGATATAATAATGGTGACAGACCAAACGGTGACAGGCCAAGATATAACAATGACAGATCAAATGGTGACAGATCGAATGGTGACAGACCAAGATATAATAACGGTGACAGACCAAACGGCGACAGACCAAGATATAACAATGGTGACAGACCAAACGGCGACAGACCAAGATATAACAATGGTGACAGACCAAACGGTGACAGAAGATATAATAACGGTGACGGCAGTGACAGGAACAGGTTCGGAGGTTCAAGAGACAATCGTTTTTCCAACAACAATTACGGAAGAAACGGTGGCATGAGTCCTGCCTTCGGCAAGGATGATGACGATCAGCCAACACCACAGAGAAGAAAGTTTAAGGGCAATGACAGAAAGGATTTCGATGCCAAGGAGGTTCCGGGCAGAGATCTTAAGAGCCAGAACAGAGATAACTATAACAGAGATAAGAATAAGCCTAGAAAGGGCAACAGAAAGAGCGAGCTTGAGGTGGAGGCTGATATCAGCAGACTTGCCAAGAATGTAAAGAATAAGCCTGTTAAGCATGAACCTGTTAAGGAACCGGTGGAGGCCGAGGATACCATCAGATCCATCACACTTCCTGAGGTGGTTACCATCAAGGAGCTGGCGGATGCACTTAAAACTCCTGTAAATGCTCTTATAAAGAAGCTGTTTCTTGCAGGAAAGATGGTTAATGTTAATTCTGAGCTTGATTTCGACTCAGCTTCAGAGATCGCTCTTGAGTATAACTGTATAGCAGAGGAAGAAGAGAAGGTTGACGTTATCGAGGAGCTTCTTAAGGAGGACGAGGAAGACGAGAAGGATATGGTTCCAAGACCACCTGTTGTATGTGTTATGGGTCATGTAGATCATGGTAAGACATCACTTCTTGACGCCATCAGAGAGACAAATGTTACAAGGAGTGAGGCAGGCGGAATCACCCAGGCTATCGGTGCTTCGGTAGTTAATATCAACGGACAGACCATCACCTTCCTTGATACACCGGGACATGAAGCCTTCACTGCCATGAGAATGAGAGGTGCCCAGAGTACTGATATAGCAATCCTTGTGGTAGCTGCCGATGACGGTGTAATGCCACAGACAGTAGAGGCTATAAACCATGCAAAGGCTGCCGGTATCGAGATAATCGTTGCCATCAACAAGATAGATAAGGAAAGTGCCAATATCGAGAGAGTAAAACAGGAGCTTACAGAGTATGAGCTTATCCCTGAGGACTGGGGCGGATCAACAATATTCTGTCCTGTATCAGCACATACTAAGCAGGGTATTGATGAGCTTCTTGATATGATTCTTCTTACAGCAGAGGTTAATGAACTTAAGGCTAACCCTGACAGAAAGGCAAGAGGTATTGTTATTGAGGCTGAGCGAAGAAGAGTTAAAAAGGCCGGACCATCCATGCCGGTAGAGATTTTAGGACTTTCCAGTGTACCGGATGCAGGAGAAACATTCGTAGCATGTGACAGTGAAAAAGATGCAAGAAATTTGCAGAGACATATATTTCAGCGAAGGAAAGGCAAAACTGTTAGAGGAGACCCGTTCCAGAATGTCTTTAGATGACCTGTTCTCACAGATTCAGTCCGGAGATGTAAAAGAGCTGGATATCATCGTTAAAGCAGACGTCCAGGGTTCTGTAGAAGCCGTAAAACAGAGTCTTGTAAAACTTTCCAACGACGAAGTTGTGGTTAAGATTATCCATGGTGGTGTTGGTGCAATCAACGAATCTGATGTTACTTTAGCATCTGCATCTAACGCAATCATCATTGGATTTAACGTAAGACCGGACCCTACAGCAAAGGTTACTGCTGAAAATGAAGGTGTAGATATCCGTCTTTATAAAGTTATCTATAACGCAATTGAAGACGTAGAAGCTGCTATGAAGGGAATGTTAGATCCTGTATACGAAGAAAAAGTAATCGGCCATGCAGAAGTCCGTCAGATTTTCAAAGCATCCGGTGTTGGTAACATTGCAGGTTCTTATGTATTGGATGGTAACTTCGAGCGTGGATGTAAAGTCCGTATTACCCGTGAGGGAACACAGATATTTGAAGGAAATCTTGCTTCCCTGAAACGTTTCAAGGACGATGTGAAGGAAGTAAAAGCCGGATATGAGTGTGGTCTTGTATTCGAAGGATTTAATGATATTGCAGAACTGGATCAGGTAGAGGCATATAAGATGGTAGAGGTTGCCAGATAATCTGATAGAAGGACAGGAAAATTATGCAAAAAAATAGTATGAAAAATATGCGGATAAATGGAGAAGTTCAAAGAGAACTCTCCAACATTATCCGGAGTGAAGTAAAAGACCCGCGTATTGCGCCGATGACCAGTGTGGTCGCCGTAGAAGTGGCACCGGATTTAAAAACCTGTAAGGCGTATATCAGTGTATTCGGAGACGAAGAAGCTCAGAATAATACAATCAAAGGTCTTAATAGTGCAGAAGGGTATATTCGTCATGCCCTAGCAAAAAGTATCAATTTAAGAAATACTCCGGAGATTCGGTTTATCCTGGATCAGTCCATTGAGTATGGTGTAAACATGTCAAAGAAAATTGATGAGGTGATTGGACAGGAAGAGTCCTAAGCCTCATCCGAAGAGAAAGAGAGCAGGTGTTGCCAATGAAATTAGAGGAACAGCTTTATGATGTGAAGCGTGTAGCAATAGCCGGTCATGTAAAACCTGACGGAGACTGTGTAGGTTCCACGTTAGCAGTATATAACTATATCAGAAAATATCATCCGGAAATGGAAGTGGAACTCCATCTGGAACCAATTCCAAACATTTTCAAATTCCTTGCAAATGCAGATAAAATCGACAGCTCTTATATAGAAAAAGAGCCATACGATTTATTTATTGCATTGGACTGCGGCGATGAGAAACGACTGGGAAATGCAGTGAAATATTTTCATGCAGCAAAACGCACCTTCTGTGTTGACCATCATATCAGCAATCAGAACTTTGCAGATGCAAACTACATTTTCCCGGAGGCAAGTTCAACCTGTGAGCTTGTATATGAACTCATAGATGAAGAGAAGATTACAAAGGAAATTGCAGAATGTATTTATGTGGGAATTGTGCATGATACGGGTGTGTTCCAGTATTCCTGTACTTCCGCAAAGACCATGAACATTGCCGGCAGGCTGATGGAAATGGGAATTGATTTCAGCCGTATCGTGGATAAGACTTATTATGAGAAAACTTACGAGCAGAACCGGATTTTGGGTCAGGCATTGGTGGACAGCCAGCTCTTTTTAGATGGAAAATGCATTGCATCTATCGTAACCAAAGAAGAAATGGAAAAATACCAGGTTCTTCCGAAACATTTAGAAGGAATCGTACAGCAGCTTCGTGCTACCAAAGATGTGGAAGCTGCAATCTTTCTTTACGAAAATGAGGATGGAAGCTTTAAAGCAAGCATGCGTTCCAGTGGTAAGGTAGATGTGGCAGTTATTATGATGTCCTATGGTGGAGGCGGCCATATACGGGCAGCCGGAGCAACCATAGAAGGCAATGCTAAAGAGATTCTTGAGGGAATCGTAAAGGACGTTGAAAAACAGCTTTTGAAATAGACAGGATAACGTATGGACGGAATTATTAATGTGAGAAAAGAAAAAGGATTTACGTCCTTTGACGTAGTTGCAAAGCTGCGTGGAATTTTAAAAATGAAAAAGATTGGACATACAGGTACGCTTGATCCGGATGCGGAGGGCGTACTTCCTGTATGTATAGGAAAAGCAACCAGAGTCTGTGACCTTTTAACTGATAAGGACAAGGTATACGAGGCAGTCATGCTTTTGGGAAAAGAAACGGATACCCAGGATATGACAGGAACCATATTAAAGGAATCCGAGGTAAATCTTTCCATAGAAGAAGTAAAGCAGTGTATTGAAAGCTTTGTGGGAGAATATGCACAGATTCCGCCGATGTATTCTGCACTGAAGGTCAATGGAAAGAAATTATGTGACTTAGCAAGAGAAGGTGTGGAAGTAGAACGCAAGGCAAGGAAGGTTCAGATATTAGATATTGCAATTTTATCAATCGACTTGCCGCGAGTGACCATGCGGGTGCACTGTTCCAAAGGAACTTATATCCGGACATTGTGCCATGACATCGGAGAAAAATTAGGTTGTGGAGCCTGTATGGAGTACCTGGTACGGACAAGAGTTTCAGATTTTCAAATAGAAGATGCAAAAACACTGCAGGAAATTGAGACAATAATGAAAAGTGGTAAGATAGAAGAGATTTTATATCCCATTGATACCGTATTTAAAAATCTGCCACAGATTCACAGCCGCAAAGATAGTACTGCACTTTTATATAATGGAAATAAGCTGCCGCTGCCCGTGATAGCAGAGGCAGAGACGATAGAGCATACGCTTGCTTCTTTTTATAAAGAAGATGACTGCAAAAAAGTCAGAGTGTATGACAATGCAAATCATTTTGTTGGAATATATGAATACCGTACAGCGGACAGGCTGTTTAAGCCGGTAAAACTTTTCTTTACACAGCAATGAGAAGGAAAAAGACATTTAAGCAGGTATAAAAAATGAAGTATATACATGGAACAACAGAATTTCATATTGAAGAAGAATGCGTGCTTTCCCTTGGCAAATTTGACGGTCTGCACAGAGGACATGAGACTTTATTAGAACATATGATGGAGCAGAAGAATAAAGGCTGTGCAACGGTACTGTTTACCTTTGCCATTCCGCCGAGACCGGGCAGGATAAATGAAGTCCAGAAGGTGCTTACGACGAATGAAGAGAAGGTTGCAATCTGTGAAGAGCAGGGCATTGATTATCTGATTGAATATCCTTTTACCAAAGAAGTCATGACCATGGAACCGGAAGCATTTATTGAAATGCTGGCTTCTTCCATGAAAATCCGTGGCATTGTGGTTGGAACAGATTTTCATTTCGGACATAACCGCCGCGGAGATTACCATCTGCTGGAAATATATGCGAAGAAGCTGCATTATGAACTTAAGGTAATAGATAAGGTTCAGTATGAGAATCGGGATATCAGCAGTACCTTTATCCGGGAAGAAGTAGAAAAGGGCAATATGGAAAAAGTAAAATACCTTCTTGGTTATGATTATTTTGTGGAAGGTGTTGTAATACATGGCAGAGAAATGGGCGCGAAGGTACTTGGAATCCCGACCATAAATATCATACCGCCGGAAAACAAACTGCTTCCGCCGTTTGGCGTCTATGTTTGTGATGTTGTAGTAGGGGATAAGACGTATCATGGAATCGCAGATGTTGGATGTAAGCCGACTATCGAAGGGGTTAATCCGGTGGCAGTGGAAACCAATATTTTTGATTTTAATGAGAATCTCTATGGAAAGAAAGTGCGTGTCTGCTTCCGGAGCAGAGAGCGCAGCGAGATGAAGTTTGAATCCTTAGAGGCTTTAAAGCAACAGCTCGAACAGGATATTGCCTATGGCAGATTTTATGTACAGCAGCATTAAATATATGAATTTCGTAAAATTTCGAACAATTGTTACATAATTGTTACATATTTATGTTGACATTATGAAATCACGTTGCTATAATCTTAAAATATGGAGAAGCATATTGATTCGAACAGATGCGGAAATGCAGGGTGCATTTTGCATCGTTGCAATGTCAGGAGGCATATTTTTATGAAGAACAATAGAAAGTGGAAGACAACAGCATTTATTCTTACCTGTGGACTTACAGTGGCGCTTGAGGGTGGCGCAGTTGCACAGACATCAGCAGGTTCCGGCTTAAATGCAGGAATATTTGCTACAATGGATTCCTATTATAATACAGATATTGTTGTTTCAGCAACCAATACTGTTACAACGATGGAAGGACAGTCTGAGGATGCGGCAGCAACCGATACAACGGTACCTGCAGATACAGCAGCAACCGATACAGCGGTACCTGCAGATACAACAATCTGTGGATATACCAATCTTGGTATTGCACAGGTTGACAGCAGTTTAAATGTAAGGGAACAGCCGGATACCAATTCTGATATCGTAGGAAAGATGCAGAACGATGCCGGATGTGAAATATTAGAGGACGATGGCGAGTGGCTTAAAATTGAATCTGGTCAGGTAACCGGATATGTAAAAGCAGAATATATCATTACCGGAGAGGCAGCTGTAGCAAAAGCCCAGGAAGTAATGAAGACCATTGCAACCGTTACAACACAGACTTTAAATGTACGTGCTGAGATGAATACCGATTGTACCAAACTGGCATTGATGCCGGAAGGAGAAGAATTAGAGGTTTTAAATCAGTATGATGGCTGGGTGGAAGTAGACTTAGATGGTGATGTAGGATATGCAAGCACCGACTATGTAGAGATTTCACAGCAGCTGCCAAAGGCACAGACCATGACAGAATTAAAATATGGTCAGGGTGTTTCAGATACAAGAGTATCACTGGTGGCTTATGCAACACAGTTTGTCGGTAATCCATATGTATGGGGCGGAACCAGCCTTACCAGAGGAGCGGACTGTTCCGGATTCGTATTATCCGTATATGCAAATTATGGCGTATATCTGCCACACTCATCCAGAGCACAGGCAGGATGCGGAACCAGAATCAGTGCATCCGAAGCACAGCCGGGAGATTTGTTCTTCTATGGTAGCGGTAAGGGTATCAACCATGTGGCAATCTATATTGGAAATGGTCAGATTGTTCATGCAAGTTCACCTTCTACCGGAATCAAGATTTCCAATGCATATTATCGTTCACCGGTATGTGTTGTCCGCGTATTAGGAAACTAGATAAGGAAACTAACAGAATTTTGTTTACAAATAATAAGTAGTATGTTATATTTGTTAAGTATGATTTAGCCGATATTCGGTAGATGGACACTCCGACCTTTTACTGATTATCAGGCGATAAGAAAATATAAGGAGGAAACGTAAATGTTATCAAAAGAAAGAAAAGAAGCAATCATCGCAGAATATGGTAAAACTGCTACAGACACAGGTTCACCAGAGGTACAGGTTGCACTTTTAACAGCCAGAATCAATGAGCTGAATGAGCACTTAAAAGTAAATCAGAAGGATCATCATTCCAGAAGAGGACTTTTAAAGATGGTTGGTCAGAGACGTCGTTTACTGGCTTACTTAAAGAAAGTTGATATTGAAAGATATCGTTCTTTAATCGAACGTTTAGGTTTAAGAAAGTAATTTCTTGTAAAAGGAAACCGTATAGAATAGAGCGGAGTTGTCCGCTCTATTTTTCGGTTGCTAGGCTTCCACAGGTTGCCGGATATCCGTAAGGAACTGCAAGTGCAGAGTCTTATGGATGACAATGTAAGAACGGCAGAAGGACGATTCCGAGACCACTGATTAGTGCAATTACAGATTGTGTTAATCAGTAGTTTCGGTCGATACACCTCCGGATGGCTGCAAACAGCACCATTTCGGAACTTCTGCCATAATAAGCAGGAATATCCTGTATACAAAAAAGGAGAAATGATATGTACCAGAGTTATTCAATGGAACTTGCCGGAAGAACTCTTACGGTTGATATTAACCGTGTGGGTAAACAGGCAAATGGATGTGCATTCATGCACTACGGTGATACCACTGTATTATCTACTGCAACAGCATCTGAAAAGCCAAGAGACGGAATAGACTTTTTCCCTCTTAGCGTAGAGTTCGAAGAGAAATCTTATGCAGTAGGAAAAATCCCTGGCGGATTTAATAAGAGAGAAGGAAAAGCATCTGAGAATGCAATCCTTACTTCCCGTGTAATTGACAGACCTATGCGTCCGTTATTCCCAAAGGATTATCGTAATGATGTAACATTAAACAACCTCGTTATGAGCGTTGACCCGGAATGCCGTCCGGAAATCGTAGCAATGCTTGGTTCTGCGATTGCAACCTGCATTTCGGACATCCCATTTGACGGACCATGTGCTATGACACAGGTCGGAATGAAAGATGGTGAATTTGTAATCAACCCATCCCAGGAAGTTTGGGACAATGGTGATTTACAGTTGACGGTTGCTTCTACCAGAGAGAAAGTAATCATGATTGAAGCCGGAGCAAATGAGATTCCGGAAGATAAAATGATTGAAGCAATTTACATGGCACACGACATCAACCAGACCATTAATGATTTCATTATGAAACTGGTAAACGAAGTTGGTAAACCAAAACATGAATATACAAGCTGTGCAGTTCCAGAGGAAATGTTTGCAGCTATGCGTGAGATTGTTACACCGGATGAGATGGAAGTAGCAGTATTCTCTGACGACAAACAGACCAGAGAAGAAAATATCCGTAAAGTAACAGAGAAAATGGAAGAGGCATTTGCAGATAACGAAGAGTGGCTTCCATTAGTTGGTGAGGCTGTATATCAGTATCAGAAGAAGACTGTTCGTAAGATGATTTTAAAAGACCACAAACGTCCGGATGGAAGAGCAATCAACCAGATTCGTCCGCTGGCATCTGAGGTTGATATTATTCCTAGAGTACATGGTTCTGCTATGTTTACCCGTGGACAGACTCAGATCTGTGATGTTGTAACATTAGCTCCATTATCTGAAGTTCAGAAAATCGATGGATTAGATGAGAATATTACAACCAAGAGATATATGCACCATTACAATTTCCCATCCTACTCTGTTGGAGAAACAAAACCTTCCAGAGGACCGGGACGTCGTGAAATCGGACATGGAGCACTGGCTGAGAAAGCATTGGTTCCGGTTCTTCCTTCTGAAGAAGAATTCCCATATGCAATCCGTGCCGTATCCGAGACCTTTGAATCTAATGGTTCTACCTCTATGGCATCTACCTGTGCATCCTGTATGGCACTTATGGCTGCAGGTGTTCCGATTAAGAAAATGGTTGCAGGTATTTCCTGTGGTCTGGTAACTGGTGAGACAGATGATGATTACATCGTATTAACCGATATTCAGGGACTTGAGGACTTCTTCGGAGATATGGACTTCAAGGTAACCGGTACACATGACGGTATTACTGCAATCCAGATGGATATTAAGATTCATGGATTAACAAGACCTATCGTAGAAGAAGCAATCAGAAGAACCAGGGAAGCAAGACTTTATATCATGGACGAAGTTATGTCCAAAGCAATTGCTGAGCCAAGAAAAGAAGTTGGACAGTATGCTCCAAAGATTCTTCAGGTTCAGATTGACCCGGCTAAGATTGGTGATGTAGTAGGTCAGAAGGGTAAGACAATCAACGAGATTATCGACCGCACTGGTGTTAAGATTGACATCAATGATGAAGGTGCAGTAAGCATCTGTGGTACCGATAAAGCAATGCTTGAGAAAGCTGCTGACATGATTCGTATTATTACAACTGATTTCGAAGAAGGTCAGATTTTCACTGGTAAAGTAGTAAGCATCAAAGAATTTGGTGCATTCATCGAATTTGCACCGGGCAAAGAGGGAATGGTTCACATTTCCAAGATTGCAAAAGAGAGAATCGAACATGTAGAAGATGTTCTGACTCTTGGTGATACAGTAACCTGTATCTGCATGGGCAAAGACAGAATGGGAAGAATCAGCTTCTCCATCAAGGATGTTCCTGCTCAGAACTAATTGCAGATTCGTGGCATGTGATTTTTCAATACTCACATAAATAAAATAAGGCGTATGCTTTTGCGGATGAAAATCCACAAAGGTATACGCCTTTTTACGTAAGTAGCGAAGAAAAAGTCTGGCAGAAAAAAAGAGCCGGGTTTGCTGAGTAAACTTCTTTTTCGGGTATCCGGAAAGCTCTGCCGGTGGTCAAAAATGCTGCACTGCATATATTATAAGAAAACATAAAATGGTGCAGTATGGAACGGGTCAGACAGATTACAAGGGTGAATGAAGCTCATAAACTAGGATATATTGGAAATAATGTCACTGTGGCCGTGATGGATACAGGAATTGGAACTCATATTGATTTTGGACAAAGAATCAGAGGATTTCGTGATTATGTAGGTGATAAGAAGATACTTTATGATGATAATGGTCATGGAACCCATGTTTCAGGAATTATTGCAGGTTCCGGTTTTGCTTCTCATGGACGTTACCGGGGGATGGCACCGGGAGCAGCGATATATGCGATAAAAGTATTAGACCGTATGGGAAAGGGAAATACCAGACTGGTGGTATCAGCATTAAAATGGCTGATTTCTAATTATGAGAAAATGAATATCAGAATCTTAAATATTTCCGTAGGAATGCTTGCTTCGGCCAGAAGGGAAGAACAAGAGGAATTGTTAGCAGCAATTGAAGCAGTCTGGGATGCAGGAATCGTAGTGGTTGCTGCTGCAGGAAATAACGGGCCAAGGGATAAGAGTATTACGATACCGGGGCTATGCCAGAAGATTATAACGGTAGGCAGCAGTGATGATGAGGAAGGAGAAGCAAAAAATCTGGGCCTGATGCGTGGGTATAGTGGGAGAGGTCCAACGGAAGCCTGCATTATGAAACCGGAAGTAGTGGCTCCTGGAACAGCGATTGTCAGCTGTAAGCGGATGGGAAATGGTTATGAGATGAAAAGTGGAACCTCTATGGCAACACCGGTGGTGGCGGGGGCGGTCGCGGTGCTTTTAAGCCGTTATCCAAATCTAAAACCGGCAGAAGTAAAACTGCGGCTTTATGAGACGAGTGTAGATACTGGCAAATCCAAGCATGCACAGGGCTGGGGGAGGCTGGATGTCATGCAGCTGATTCGATAAAATAAAAGAACATGGAAGAGATAAAAAGCAGAGAGAAAGAGACAGAGGGAAAGGAATACGCCGGACATTTGATTTCTGGGAGAAAATGCGGTAAAATGAAGAATACGCATAAAATAAGGGGTAGAAAAAGAAAGAGGAGGGAATAAGGTGAAGAAAATAGTTAAAGTTTTAATCAGCAGACTTTTTATCACAGTTTTACTTATTTTACTTCAGTTTGGATATTTATTTTATCTGCTGCTGGAAGTTGGTAAAATGTCTACTTACATCAACCTGATTCTCAATATACTTGCATTTATCGTAGCTTTATTCGTTGTAAATCGAAGAATGAATCCGGCATACCGGCTGGCATGGGTATTTATTATTCTGATGTTTCCGTTGCTCGGATTGTTGCTGTACGTGGTATTTGGAAGACCGGAACTCACCAGAAAGGCAAGAGAGAAAATGAACCGCGTAAATGAGGAAGTAGAACCGCTTCTTACAGAAGATAGAGCGTGCAGAGAACGGCTGGCAGAAGAAGATCCGGTTGCCGCTGGACAGTCTGCATATATCAGTGACTGGGCGCATTTTCCGGTTTATGAACATACGGTAACAAATTATTATCCGTCCGGAGAAGAAATGTTTCCGGTTATGTTAGAAGAAATCCGGAAAGCGAAAAAGTTTGTTTTTCTGGAATATTTTATTTTAGATGATGGAAAGATGTTCCGGGAGCTGATTCAGCTTTTGAAGGAAAAAGTGGAAGAGGGCGTAGAAGTACGTCTGATTTATGATGATGTTGGCTGCATTACGACACTGCCGAATAATTTCTATAAGGAATTGCAGAAAATCGGAATTAAATGTGCGGCGTTTAATCCGTTGCGGGCGAGACTGGCTGTCATTATGAATAACCGTGACCACAGAAAAATCCTCGTTATTGATGGAAATATTGCATTTACTGGCGGAATTAATATTGCAGATGAATATATCAATGAAATTGAGCGGTTTGGTTACTGGAAGGATACCGGAATCCGTATGAAAGGTGCAGCGGTATGGAGCTTTACCTGTATGTTTCTTGAAATGTGGAATTATATAATAAATTCCACGGAGGATTATGAGAAGTTCCGGCCGGATGCAGACTATGTGGCAAAGATTCCATCCGTTGGATATGTGCAGCCGTATAGTGATACACCGTTAGATCACGAAAATACCGGCGAGAATGTATACATGAACATTATTAATTCAGCACAGAAGTATGTCTACATTTTCACCCCGTATCTGATTATTGACCATGAAATGCTGGTAAGCCTTCAGAATGCGGCAAAACGTGGTGTGGATGTGCGGATTGTAACACCTGGAATTCCGGATAAGAAATTTGTTTATCTTCTGACACAGGCAGATTATGGTGTTCTTATTGAAAGTGGTGTAAAGATTTATCAGTATACACCGGGATTAAAAGTGTGGCTGCATCGGCAAACCGGATCTTAAAATCCGGGGCGGCCATGACGACTGCAATCAGTTCCATGCCGTCCTTTACTGCGGTGGCGGAGACACAGTACTTTGCAAGGCTCGTCGAGCCGGTCTTAAGCCCGGTTGCATACTGATATTGCCGGATCAGCTTGTTGGTGTTTGTCAGACCAAATTCCTCCGAACCGCGTCTTGTGACGTGCGTGATCGTATCCATCCAGATGGTAGAATAATCATGGATCTGTGGGTATTTCGTGGTCAGCTCGCGGGACATCAGGGCAACATCATAGGCGCTTGTCATATGGCCGTCAACGTCAAGACCACAACAATTTACAAATGTAGTGTCGTTCATGCCAAGTCTTTGGCACGCTCATTCATTTTTCTACGAAAGCGGCTTCACTGCCGCAGATAAATTCAGCCATGGCAACGCATGCGTCATTGGCACTGGCAACACTGATACACTTTATCATGGTATCAACGGTCTGGGTTTCACCCGGCTCTAAGAAGACCTGGGAACCGCCCATGCTTGCAGCATGTTCCGAAACTGTGACAACATCATCCAGGGAAATTTTTTGTGTGTCCAGAGCATCGAAAATCAGAATCAGCGTCATGATTTTCGTAATACTTGCAGGGCGGAGGACTGGAATGAGCATTTTTTCATACAGAATCGTTCCGGTAGATGCTTCCATGAGAAGAACGCTCGGGGCAGACAGATTGAGAACGTCAGACGAATCAGCCGCCGGAGTGGATTCCGCCGGTGTCTCGGAAAGAACAAATGTTCTCTCAAAGGAAAAAATGTTTTTTGGGAGAATATTGTCCTGACACAAAAAATAGTACGGTGACAGGAGGGAAAAACTGCTTCCAAGGAGCAGGTTTGCAGAAAGAAGGGCAGAGCATAACAGGCGCATTTGGGATACCTCCGAAAATTTTGGGTTTCAGTGTCACATATCTGCAAAAAGGCGCAGCCTGCGACGTTTCTACTTCATTTAGCCGGAGAACGTACATTATGCTTGCTTTTTTTTTTTTTCGGTTTCCATATAAAATTGATACGTTGCGATTTACAAATTAAATTCTTATGGTTTGTGTCATGGCAGACCGGACGAAACATTGCAAGGAAGTTATCATATATGGAGCTGACGGTAAAACTTCAGGTGTTTGAAGGTCCACTGGATCTGCTTTTTACATCTGTTGGAAAAAATAAAGTGAATATTTATGATATCCCGATTGTAGAGATCACGAATCAGTACATGGAATATATCGCGGAGATGAAGCGGAATGACTTAAATGTCATGAGTGAATTTCTGGTCATGGCTGCCACGTTGATCGATATTAAGTCCAGGATGCTGCTTCCGAAGAAAGAATCCGAGGAGGAAGAGGAGGAAGATCCGAGGGCAGAACTTGTACAGCAGCTGCTGGAGTACAAGATGTACAAGTGCATGGCTTATGAACTCAGGGACAGACAGATGGATGCGGAGCAGGTGTACTTTCGGATAAGGTGCTGTATGTGGAGGACTTCTGCAAAACACACAGAAATTTCAGCTTCCGCAACCTTCTGGAAGCGCAGGCGAGCAAGGTGGAAGTGATTGTTACTTTTTTGGCAATATTAGAGCTGATGAAGGTGGGAAAGATTTTTTATCTCACAGGGAACACACTTTTGATGATATTAAGATAGAATCGAAAATGGCCGCTTAACAGGTCTTGACGGCATAGGGAATAGATGAATGGAAGAAAAGAATTATGAAGCGATTTGGAGGCAATCTTTTTACCATGGGGGAATCGGTAGAATTGGATAAAATTGCCGCTGCAATTGAATTAGATAAAAAAGAGACAAAGAAAATTATTGAAGCATCTCATGAAAGAATATGAGAAGGCCGAGCATTGGCATGAAGATCATCGAACTGGACGGCGCTTATCAGATGTGTACGAAGAATGAAATGTATGAATATCTGATTCGGATTGCAAAACAGCCGAAGAAGCGTGTCCTTACAGACGTACTGTTAGAGACCTTATCCATCATTGCTTATAAGCAGCCGATCACCAAGGCGGAGATTGAAAAAATCCGTGGTGTATCCTGCGATCATGCAGTAAGCAAACTAGTCGAGTACAATCTGGTGAATGAAGTGGGCAGATTGGATGCTCCGGGCAGACCGCTGCTGTTTGGCACAACAGAGGAATTCTTACGGAGCTTTGGTGTGCATTCCATCGATGAACTCCCGGTGCTGAATGAAGACCAGGTGGAAGAATTCAAGCATCAGGCTGAACAGGAAGCAGAAATGAAGCTTAGAAGTATAGCAAAACACAGGGAATGTAGTAACTTTTTGGAATATAATCGAAGAAATATAATCATAGAAAGAAATGAATAGAATGCAGAGAAAATGTATTTCGGAGCGGTCATGAAAAAGAGACGGTGGAAGAAAATGACAGCATTATCTCTGCTTTTTATATTTTTTAGTTCCAATCATATTCCGGCAGAACCGCTGCCACAGGATAATCCGGATGAAACGCAGGAAGAAAATGAAATAGAAATCGAAGAACCAAAGAATTTGTACGCGCTGTCTGCATGCTTAATGGATGCGGATTCCAGGGCGTATTTTGTTTAAAGAAGAGGATGTGCCCGGGCAAATGCCAGTACGACAAAGATTATGACATTGATTGTAACCTTAGAGCATGCAGATTTAAATGACGTGGTTACATTTTCTGATTATGCAGCCTCCCAGCCGGATGTGCAGCTGAATGGAGCAAGTGGGCAGAACAGTTTTTCCGGATTAAAAGACCTTTGTTTCTCTCTGATGTTAGAATCCCACAATGATTCGGCAGTGGCAATGGCCGACCTTGCACGGATTATGAGCTATTGCATCAATGAGTCTCCCATGAAAGAGACTTTTCTTGAAATTACGCAGACACCGTCCTATTCCTTTTCAGATAATATAGAAAACACGAAACTACAGCTGCAATAATCACAACCATTTTTAAAGATGATGGACGGAGCAATCAGTGGTAAAACCGGTTTTACGGGCAATGCCGGATACTGTTATGTGGGAGCATTGCGGCGGGATGACCGTACCTATGTGGTGGCACTTTTAGGCTGCGGCTGGCCAAACAATAAGAATTATAAATGGTCAGACACAAAACAGTTGATGCAGTATGGAATTGATTCATTTGAAAAGGTAAATCTTCTGGAGTTGGAAATTCCCAAGGAAGCAGAATGTCCCCTTGAGATAAGTGGGGCAAAGACAGAAGGCTATAGCAGAATTAAGATGACAGAGGTTCAGAACAGGACAGAGGAAAAACAGATAGAAAATATACTGCTTCGTAAGGATGAATCCATTGAATTTAAATTGGAGAGAAAGCAGAGACTTGAGGCTCCGGTGGAAGCAGGAACTACTGTTGGAACCCTTAAGTATATACTGAACGGGCAGGTGGTGAGAGAGGAAGAACTTGTCTTAAAAGACAGTGTTCCGGCATGGGATTACCGCTACAGCTGCCTCAGAATGGTTGACCTTTTTTCTTTATAAAGTCAGAAAATCAGCCATAAAATGCGATATGTAAAATTTGTGAAAAAATTAACAATTTGCTATTGAAAAGTTTTGGTCAATGTACTACAATTACCCTAGCGAAAAATTTTATTTTTCTAAAATAGATGGAGGACTAAGAGATGAGCAACAGAAGTAATAACTTAGCAGAACAGAGAATTTGCCGTTTGCTGGATGAAAACAGCTTTATGGAAATCGGTTCTCTGGTAACCGCAAGAAATACGGATTTTAATCTGGCAGATGAAGCTACGCCATCAGATGGTGTCATTACCGGACATGGTCTGATTGATGGTAATCTGGTATTTGTCTACAGTCAGGATTCTTCCGTATTAAATGGAACAATTGGCGAGATGCATGCAAAGAAAATTGCAGCTGTTTATGACAGAGCAATGAAGATGGGTGCGCCGGTAATCGGACTTTTGGATTGTGCCGGAGTTCGTCTTCAGGAATCAGTAGATGCTTTGAATGCATTAGGAATGATTTATGAAAAACAGGTTATGGCATCCGGAGTAATTCCACAGATTTGTGCTGTATTTGGCAACTGTGGCGGCGGACTTACTGTAGTACCTGGATTATGTGATTTTGCATATATGGAAGCTGATAAAGCAAAAATGTTTGTAAATGCACCAAACGCAATCGAAGGAAATTACGTTGGAAAATGTGATACTTCTTCTGCAGATTTCCAGAGCACAGAGACCGGCGTCATTGATATGGCAGGTTCTGAAGAAGAAATCTTTGCACAGATTCGTGAACTGGTCTGCATGCTTCCGGCAGATAACACAGAGAATGGTTATATGGAAGACTGTGAAGATGATTTGAACCGTGCATGCGAAAATGTGGATACCATGAAAGGCGATCCTCGTTTCGTATTAAGCGAGATTTCTGATAATCACAATTTCTTAGAGACAAAGAAGGATTACGCAAAGAGCATGGTAACCGGATTCATCCAGTTAAACGGACTGACTGTCGGTGCCGTTGCTAACTGCACAGAAGAATATGATGAAGAAGGAAAGAAAGTCGCAGAGCATGATGCAGCACTTTGTGCAAAAGGCTGTGAAAAAGCTTCTGAATTCATCCAGTTCTGTGATGCATTTGATATTCCTGTATTATCTCTTACCAATGTGGCTGGATTTACAGCAACAAAATGCAGCGAAAGAAGACTTGCAAAAGCTCTGGCTAAACTTACATATGCATTTGCAAATGCTACCGTTCCTAAGGTTAGCCTGCTTACCGGTAATGCTTACGGAAGTGCAGCAGTAATGATGAACTCCAAAGCAATCGGTGCTGACCTTGTATACGCATGGCCGGATGTTAAGACCGGTATGATGGATGCACGTCTTGCCGCAGAGATTATGTATGCAGACGCTGATGCGGACAAGCTTGCTGAGAAAGCAAAAGAATATGAGGGTGTATTAATACTTATCAGTCTGATCATTTACTGCTTTAAGTTTATTTCAAAAGTTGGTGCTCCGAAGAAAGAAACTGCAAAAACAGAAGCAACAAAAGCACCGGCAGTTGAGACAGTAAATGAAAACCTTACAGATGACCTTGAACTTGTAGCTGTTATTTCTGCAGCAATCGCGGCAAGCGAAGGAACATCCACAGATTCTTTTGTCGTTCGTTCTATCCACAGAAGATAAAAAGAACCAGTCACAATATGAAATAAAAAGATATTGATTACCTTTTATGATCAGGAGGATTTATTAAATGAAAAGCTATACAATTACAGTAAACGGCAATGTTTATGATGTTACAGTAGAAGAGAACGGAAGCGTAAGTGCTCCGGCAGCAGCACCAAGACGTGCAGCAGCACCAGCCGCTCCGGCAGCAGCTCCAAAGGCAGCAGCACCGGCAGGTGGCGCAGGAAGCGTTAAGATTGAGGCAGGAGCAGCAGGAAAAGTATTTAAGATCGAAGCTTCTGTAGGCCAGGCAGTGAAAAAAGGTGATGCTGTTCTCGTATTAGAGATCATGAAAATGGAAACACCAGTTGTTGCACCACAGGATGGTACTGTTGCAAGTATCAATGTAAATGTTGGTGATATGGTAGAAGCAGGCGCTTTACTTGCTACATTAAACTAGTATTTTAGGAGGATAACTATGAGTTATTTTATGGAGACAATGGACAATCTCCTTCACCAGACTGCCTTCTTTAACCTGACAGTCGGAAATTTCATCATGATCCTTGTTGCCTGTGTATTCCTTTACCTTGCAATCGCCAAAGGATTTGAACCATTGCTTCTGGTTCCGATCGCATTTGGTATGCTGCTTGTAAATATCTACCCGGATATTTTTGCAGAACCTGAAATGATGAGCAATGGTGTCGGTGGTTTATTCCATTATTTTTACACGTTAGATGAATGGTCGATCCTGCCTTCACTGATCTTCCTCGGTGTAGGTGCGATGACAGACTTTGGACCATTGATCGCAAACCCGATCAGTTTCCTGCTTGGAGCTGCAGCTCAGTTCGGTATCTTTGGTGCATACTTCCTTGCAATTTTATTAGGTTTTAATGATAAAGCAGCAGCGGCTGTTTCTATCATCGGTGGCGCAGACGGACCTACTTCTATTTTCCTTGCTGGAAAATTAGGCCAGACAGGCCTAATGGGACCAATTGCAGTGGCAGCGTATTCCTACATGGCTCTGGTTCCAATCATCCAGCCTCCGATCATGAAATTATTTACAACCAAAAAAAGAGCGTGCAATCAAGATGGAGAACCTGCGTCCGGTATCAAAGCTGGAGAGGATTTTATTCCCTATCGTGGTTAACAATTGTGGTATGTCTGATCCTTCCTACAACGGCTCCACTGGTTGGTATGTTAATGCTTGGTAACTTATTCCGCGAATCCGGAGTTGTCCGCCAGTTATCTGAGACAGCATCCAATGCGTTAATGTATATCGTAGTAATTTTACTCGGTACATCAGTTGGTGCTTCCACGAGTGCAGAGGCATTCTTAAACTGGACAACGATCAAGATCGTTTTCCTTGGTCTTGTAGCATTCATGTTCGGTACTGCGGCCGGTGTATTATTTGGTAAATTATTATGCTGGATCACAAGGGGCAAGATCAATCCACTGATTGGTTCTGCAGGTGTTTCTGCCGTTCCAATGGCAGCCCGTGTGTCACAGAAAGTCGGAGCAGAAGAAGACCCGACAAACTTTTTACTTATGCATGCAATGGGACCAAACGTTGCCGGTGTTATCGGTACTGCAGTAGCAGCCGGTGTATTCATGGCAATCTTTGGAATTTAGGAGGAATAGAAAATCATGGCAGAAGTTGTTAAAAAACCTTTAAAAATAACAGAGACGGTGCTGCGTGATGCGCACCAGTCCCTGATTGCGACAAGTATGACAACCGAGCAGATGCTTCCGATCGTAGACAAGATGGATAAAGTCGGATACAATGCGGTTGAGTGCTGGGGCGGTGCTACCTTCGATGCATCCCTTCGTTTCTTAAAAGAAGATCCATGGGAGCGTCTTCGTAAATTAAGAGATGGCTTCAAAAATACGAAATTACAGATGTTATTCCGTGGACAGAATATTTTAGGATATCGTCCATACGCAGATGACGTGGTAGAGTATTTCGTACAGAAATCTATCGCAAACGGTATTGATATTATCCGTATTTTTGACTGTTTAAACGATATCCGTAACCTACAGACAGCAGTTACAGCCTGCAATAAAGAGAACGGACATGCGCAGGTTGCGTTATCTTATACATTAGGTGATGCATATACACTGGAATACTGGATGGATATGGCTAAAAGAGAGTAGAAGATATGGGAGCTAATTCTTTATGTATCAAAGATATGGCCGGACTGTTAGTCCCTTCCAAAGCAACAGAGTTGTTCAGGCATTTGAAAGATTCTACAAATCTTTCCAATCGAACTTCATACACACTATACATCAGGTGCTTCCATGACATACATGAAGGCAGTAGAGGCAGGTTGCGATATCATTGATACAGCAATCTCTCCGTTCTCCATGGGAACCAGCCAGCCGGCAACAGAGGTTATGGTGGAGGCATTCAAGGGAACAGAATTTGATACCGGTTTAGACCAGAACTTACTTGCAGAGATCGCTGATTACTTCAGACCAATGAGAGAAGAAGCATTAGAGAGCGGTTTGATGAATACAAAAGTACTTGGCGTTAACATTAAGACTCTGTTATATCAGGTACCGGGTGGTATGTTATCCAACATGCTGAGCCAGTTAAAGGAACAGAACGCAGAAGACAGGTATTATGATGTACTTTAAAGGAGATCCCTAGAGTTCGTAAAGACTTAGGTGAGCCACCTCTTGTAACACCTTCTTCCCAGATTGTTGGTACGCAGGCAGTATTTAACGTATTGATGGGTGAACGTTACAAAGTTGCTACCAAAGAGACTAAGGATATTCTTCTTGGAAAATATGGTCAGACTGTAAAACCTTTCAATCCGGAAGTTGTGGATAAGGTTCTCGGTGCTGACAAAGATAAGGCAATTACCTGCCGTCCGGCAGACTTACTTGAGCCTGAATTAGATAAGATTGAAGCTGAAATGAAACAGTACAAACAGCAGGATG
>VOFC01004727.1_pt1 | contig 32705 bp, 60 predicted proteins | sample 5384161 | NCBI WGS metagenome assembly VOFC01 (sample SAMN12384722, study PRJNA508395) | human gut metagenome | isolation source: healthy gut B | host: Homo sapiens
TTTGACAGGCGACTGTACTGTAACAAGTCTTGAAAACAACGGTACAATAAACTTCAACGGTCACACAATAACTCTTGCAGACGGTACTGTTTTAAGCAAATAAACACATACAAAAAAATGAGCCTTGAAAGTACAGACATTGCCTTGAATTATCAGCATAAAATTGTCCAAGAACATGTTCGCACCCCCTGACTCAAAAAATGATGTTTTTGTAGGTTTACAGTCACTTTGGAATGGCAATCCTGAAGTTAAAATCTATGCTGTTGCATAAATTTTTGCATGATAAAACTCCGATGTAAATACATCGGAGTTTTATCAGTTATTTTAATCTACTTTTGTGTATTTTTTTATAAAACTCAATACTTTTCGGAGTAATAGATCTTTGTTCTGATGACGTTATATTTAAGTTTACACTATCTCCTGAAAGTGTAATTGTACCTTGAATCGGTTGAGATGATCCTTCATTTTCAACAGTTTTAAAATTTATTACCCCATTATCATCTATGTAAGCTGTTTGATTATAATAACCGGCTAAACGGTAAAACATTATTTCATAATCTACTTTATTACCGTCTATATTATTTATTATCAATTCTGTTTCCGGTACATCATCGCTGAATGTGTATTCTGCCCATACACCTATATATTTTGAATAATCTTTTTGTAGTGTTGTTACTTGAGTTACTTGTCGATTGAGTTTTTTATCCGTCAAAATATTAACTGTTCTGCTGACTCCGTTCCATGTAACATCTGCACCGAACGTCTCTGTCACCGCTCTTATCGGTACCATTGTATATCCGTTGTACAAAGTTACGGGAGCATATAGCTTAACGAATTGTCCCTCTTGATCACCGTCACGAATCATCATATGATATGGATTATAATTTTCGTTATAGCCTGTATCCTCTACACAAAAACCTATATATCGTGAGTCTTTTTGTATTCCTACAACATTTCCGATTTTTCTGACGCCTTCTGTCCAAGTAACCTCCGCACTCATACTTTCGGCTACGGCTCTAATCGGTAACAACACGCTGTCATTCACCATAATAGGATTTTGTTCCAAATCCAACTGACTTCCGTTTAATTCAACCGTAATATCAACAGAATCATTTATAGCGGATTTATATTTAAAACTGCTGTTGTAGAACATATATCCTCTTGTACCGCCGTCACGACCGTTTTCATATGGGTGCCAATCAAGCCAAATACCTTGATCGCCCAAATCAAGTGTAATTGTACCGCTTACGATAAAATCACCGCCATCCCATACTTCTCTATAGTTTGCATTAACTTTTTTACCGTCGATTTTTCCTGTAGTATTGATTGCAAATTGTCCGTATTGGAAATATATATCCATATTATTTGAATTTACGTTGCTTATTTTAATTTTATCGGTGTTCCGCTATTCTCTCTTATATTCCAAGTGCCCTCATAACAAGGATAATACGGTTGGTCTGCGAATGCAGGTATTGCCATTGCGGACATAATCATTACTGTTGTTAATATTATTGATAATAATTTTTTCATTTTCTTTTCTCCTTTTTTATTATTCTTCATTAATTAATTTTGTTCCGCATTCCAAACAAAATTTCTGACCCTCTTCATATGGAGTTTTACAATTTGGACAATTATGTTCAACGTTAACTTCCGTACCGCAATCAGGACAGAATTTTACGCCATCCTCAACATCATGTCCACATTTCGGGCATTCTTTCATAAGTTTATTTCCGCAATTAGAACAGAATTTCTTGCCTTTTTGATTTGCTGTTTTACAGTGTTTACAGATAACTTCATCTTGATTTAACATTCTTCCGACACTCATTCCGATAGCCGCACTTTGACCGCCGCTTAGAATGAATTTTTCTATGAAGTCAAAAAATTTCGCTAGGCAATTTCTTTTGTAAAAATGCACCTATTGCCGCTGTTATTGCAAGTGGTGCAAAAACAAAATATCCTACCACTCCGGCACCTATTTTATCTGACCATTTACCAAATCCCGTAGTGACATTTACAACATCTTCTGCTTTAAACATCTGTACACTAATCGCTTGGTCTGTACCGGATATCCTCTTCCAGCCGTCAGCCTCCTGTCTACCTTGTATAAGGTATCCACCTGTTGTTTGTCCGCTTGAGTCTGCATACCTTTTGAATCTCTTAAAAAGCCTTCGACCGCCTCTCCAAGCATTTCAAGTGTTACTCCGTTCATTAGTTTGAATACTCTCGATTCTGCCATTTTAAAAACCTCCTCAAATTGAAATTAACAGCATTTTATTTTTTTTATTGATTATATGTCTTATATATAACATATGTAGATTTAGCACAAATCAATATAGTTACCTATAAGCAAATTTAAAATACATACAATCAATATAATTACAAGACTTTTTCCCATTTGGATACAAACATACTCGCTTTTGATTTTATGTCATACGAGGCGTATATTTCACATATGCTTATTGCTATGTTCCACGCACCAAATGCGTGCTGATACTGAATATATTTAAATATTTCAATATTGAACATTCCTCGAATGTAATAAATATCAAAAAGCTGTAATGCTCCGATACATATCCATAAAATACAATTAATAATAATGTGTATCTTAATTTTATTTCTCGCCTTTTCTCTGCATTTATATAGTACAAACGGTGCCGTCCCTTGATATTCTGCTCCACATTTCGGGCATACTCCATTTTCCACTAATGCTCCGCATTTTTTCGCAAAAATTTAGCCATTTTTTTCTTTTCCTTTAAAATGTATGCAACAGACAAAATATGATTATTTAAACAAATAATTTATCATCTTAATTACTATTTTCTTCATCATTAATTAGTTTTGTTCCACATTCAAAGCAGAATCTTTGACCTTCTTCATATACCCTTCCGCAGTTTGGGCAATTATGCTCAACTCCAATCAATGAACCGCAATTGGGGCAAAATTTCACTCCGTCCTCAACATCATATCCGCATTTAGGGCACTCTTTCATCAGCTTTGCTCCGCAATTAGAACAGAATTTCAGACCTTTATCGAGAGCCACACCGCACTTCGGGCAAGATATTTTTTCTTCAATAGTATCTTCGCTTTTTTCTACAAATTCAGTACCGCATATCGGACAAAAGCGAAAAGCATTTTTGTCCAATGTATCCACACTGCAAGCATTTGAATTCATTATCGCTTGCTCTTTGTTCATTTATTGTATTACTTTGTCTGCTCTTAAACTCACTTACCACTTTAGGGATTATTTCAAGCCATTTTTTCTTTATCCCGTCCTACTACCACAAATTCATATTTTTCACCTAAACGAGTTTCAACTTTTTATCATATTAGGTGTAGGAACAAGTGGATTAAACCCTTTATCAACATTTGCTATATTTTCCAATGGTATTTTATCTAACTTGCTTCCCAAATTAAATGCGTGTGCTTGAAATACAAGATTTTTATTGGTTAATATCAAACACCCACCTTTATTATGCGGTATATTTATTCCTTTAACATTATATTGCATATTGGCTTTACCTTCATAAATAATGCTTTCCCCTGCGATAACCAATCATTTGTTTGCATAATTCATATACCTCCTTTAAAGTCACATAGCAACTTTCTCTGCTTGTTCACATTCTGTTTTATTATTTAATACAAAATTTCGTATCGATATCTCATATAAACTACCTACTATACCGATTATACCGCCAAAAATCAAATTGTATATTAATGCTATCACTATCGGCGTAGCACTTTCATATCTGGATATAATAGCAACAGGTTTCTTCAAAAGCTCTTTACTGTACGTAAAATCTTTATATCCCGAATATACGTTCAATATTCCAACCACTAAAGTCCATATTCCTGTTGCAAATCCATAGTATGTAATTGTACACATAGCAATTATAATTTGTACCACACCCAATGCACCCCATATAATCGCATTTGTTTGATTTTTTTCTGAATTTACAATATAAGTGCAACAAGTAAAAAAATAATGACTCAAAGGGAAAAATCCAGTATAATAGAATTGCAACGACTATTATTGAAAGGATGATTCCCATGAGCCACTACAAACATTTTACCACAAAAAGAACGAGAAAAGATACTGTTTTTTTCTTGCACAAGAGAAAACAATTAGTTTTATAGCCAAAGAATTGCAGAGAGATAAATCATCGGTATCTCGTGAAATTAAGCGTAATACTAATACTGAAGGCATTTACTCGCCATCATACGCACAAAAGCAATATGAAATTCGAAGACGCAAATGTGGTGAAAACCATTGTTATTAAATCTGATATTCATAAAACTGTTTTCTTGTTTCTTCAATATCAATGGTCTCCGGAGCAAATTTCATTTCGTTTAAAACATGAGAAAAATCCTATACAAATTAGTTATGCTACAATTTATCGTGGAATATATCGAGGATTTTTAGAAGAAGGAAAATTATCTCCCGGTCAACGTGGAGTTGCAAGAAAGTTAAGACATAGAGGAAAAACCAGACATAAAAATGGTAGTATTGAAACGAGAGGCAAAATTAAAATTAGTCATCACATTTCAGAACGACCAGAACAAGCAAATCAACGAGAGAGAATAGGCGATTGGGAAGCTGATACTGTTGCAGGCGTAACAGGAAAAGCGTGTTTAGTAACGCTTGTTGACCGAAAGAGTCGTTATTTGTTGTGCGAAAAAGTAGCAAAAAAAAAGATTCTATCAGTGTAAAACAAGCGATAATTCATATGTTAAAAGATAGTCAAACAAAAACAATTACACCTGATAGGGGTAAAGAATTTTCACGACATGAAGAAATCAGCAAAGCTCTAAATGATGTGCAATTCTATTTTCCTGAACCACATCAACCATGGCAAAGAGGTACTAATGAGAATACTAATGGACTTCTACGCGAATATTTTCCTAAAAAACAGGATTTGACAGAAATTAAATCATCATTAATTAGAGATAAAACTCTTATTTTAAATCAGCGTCCACGCAAATGCTTGAACTGGAAATCGCATTTTTGAAGTTTATTTTGATATATCGTTGCATTTGACCCGTTTCTGCCCGCATATAAACGCTTATAATAGTTCCAATTCTTTCCACTCTGTAGTCGACACCTTTTTTATAATAATGATTCTTATATCCTTCTGTATGTATTGCATTAACAAGCATCTCTTTAATTTTATCTGCATCAATTTCATCATCAATTATAGAAAAAAACATCTATCACACCGTTGTAAAATTCTCTATAGTCATCAGTATTAGCCGGTGGACTTAAAGTTATCATCTGTATCCTATTAGTATCACTGCATGTTGATATGAATAAATCGTACTTTTCTAATTTCCAAAAATATGAGTTTATTACATCGCCTTTTTCTATATCCGCTGATTTTATGGAAATCTTACTATTTGCTACTTTGTTATATTCTTTAAGATATTCTTCAGGTGTGTACTTAAATTGTAATCCATAATCACACTTTTCTACCAAATCACTATATTGTGTACTATCTGATTTTTGAAGAACTTTGATCAAGATATACATTATATGCTTTTTGTGTCAATGTCTTCCATAATCGGCGATAATATAAGGCAAGCTACCAAAGCTGCTGCCATAACAGGTAGTGTTACTTTTAAATTTACACCATTCTTTGGTAATGTAGGATTTGCCGTTCTGTACGCTTTTACTTCTTTATTGTATGAAAAATATTTTATTAGTGAAAAATACAAATCAGCACTGCCGCTATTATGGCTACAACCGACAACACTGACATTATATGAAGTAATGTTTTTTCAAATCCGTCTTCAAACCAAAACCACTTATCATAAAACGGAATCATTACAAGTGCAACAGATATAGCACCGATAATTGCATAAATACATGACGAACGTTTCTTTTCAGCCTTGAAGTAATTGTCATTATTATTAATCTCACAACCAAATATTTTCTTTACCGTAGCCCTAACTTTTTTCTTCCGTGTCATTCTGTGCATATGAGTTTGTTTGGTAATTAAAATTTTGATTGTAATTTTGCTGTTGATTCACTTGTTGATTTACCTGCTGATTTACCTCATTTGCCACCTTTTTCTTGATTGGTACTCTCCGGTTGCGTATTTTCGTTTGCAATTTCAGCACCGCAATTTGTACAAAACTTTGTACCCTCAACCAATTCTTTTTCCGCACTTTGTGCAAAATTTGCTCATCGTTATCCCCCTAATTTTAATTATTCTATAAGTATTATATCATATTTTGTCTATTTGTCAAGTTTTACGTCTTGTATATTGTGTCAATGAACAACAAATTATATTAAAATAATATAAAGGAGGCGATTCAGTGAACAATATCAATTACGTCAATCTCGGCAAAAAATTAAATCTACTCGCAAAGAACGCGGATACACCCAAGAAAAATTGGCAGAAATATGCGACATTTCCACAGGTTTTCTCGGGCATATCGAACGTGGTACAAGAAAGCTTTCTTTAGATACATTATTTTGTATCGCAACGGTTTTAAATGTCAGTATAGATTATCTTTTTAATTGACTCGGCAAACAAATCAGACAATTTTCTTGAACAAATGGATTCGGTTGCTCGTTCTTTAAATCCGTCAGCCTACAATTCTTTTCGCAAAACCGTTAAAATTCTTGCGGAACATATTGATGAAATGTAACAAAAAGACTTTCTATATCTACCGTTTTCATTATATCGGTATTCATATAGAAAGTCTTGTACTTTTTGTCCAATTTTAATTTATTTCCAACATTCCGTTGTAATACACATTGACTGTTGAGGACGCTCCGGTCAAAAACATATAATATTTACCTTTATGATTATAATGCGGCATTCCGTCCGTACTCAACAAATTATCATACTTCGTCTTTGCCATATCGTATGCCTGCTCGCTTGTGAAAGCCTGTATTGACAAGATGTCATTAATCGATTTACACTCTCCGCTTGTATCTGCCTTAACGTTCACAGTTCTTTTTTGCCTTATCATATTCAACTTCCGCACCGAATTGCTCGGCAAATATTTTCAAAGGAATATATATTGTGTCGTTTATCTCGGCAGGCTGACAAGAAGATATTGTTATTTGCTCATACTCGTACGGATACGATGTCTTTATATTTTCATCATGCGTCACATACAAATTCAATCCATATCATCAAATGACGAAAAAGAATATTATTGTCTTGTCATTCATTATTGTAATTCGCTTTTCGCTGTCACCTGCCCAAGTTCCGCTGTCATAATATGCGTCAAGTTTTATCTCACGCGGGAATGTATCATACGGAACATATATTTCATCGTCAATCATAAGCACAGGATTATTTTCAAGTATCACTCTGTTTCCGTTTACATTAATCTGAATGTCTTTTTGCAAAATCTCATCCGCATTTATCGAACTTGACGATTTCGTGTCGGACGTCGTTTTGACAGTTATTTCATTACCGTTTAATTTTAGCGTTCCGTCAGTGTTGTCTGTATGAAAATCAACCGTATTATTATTTATCTCAGCCGTAACATTATTTATACTGTATATACCGCCGTTATTCTGCTGTTGTTTTAAATTAAACGTCATTATGTTATTATCCACACTCAAAACCTCAAGCGAAACATTGCTGTCATTATGCCACGTTCCGATATAATCGTCATATCTGTTTTCGATATGTGTCTTTAAATTCATCACAAACATACAGCACACAACCGCTATGCACAAAATTAAAACGGTTAAACCGATTGTCACACCGTTAATAAATTGCATTGACATAGCTCGTTTAAGCTGTTTGATACTTTGGTATCTTTGCATTGGATCAAGACGTTTGCATTTTTTGAGCAATCCCTAAAAGTCTGCCTTTCTCATCTGAATATTTCATAAGCTGTTCTATTGTTGCACCGAATGCGTATATATCGGTTTTATAATCGGTAGGCATCATACCGAATTGCTCAACAGGTGCATATCCGACCGTTCCCAAAACTGTTGTATCTTTTCTGACTTCGTTGTTTACAATTCTTGCAATATCATAATCTATCAGCCAAATATGTCCTTCAGAGTTCATAATTATGTTGTCGGGCTTTATATCTCTGTGTATAATACTGCATTTATGCAAAGCCTCCATTGCAGATACAAGCTGTTTGGCTATCGAATTTATTTGACCTTTTTTGCAAATTCAAAGTGATTTTCCATAAATTCATTTAATGTTATACCTTGAACAAACTCCTCAATCACAACGGTTTTATCCGTCAATTCCACATCATATATCTTCGGAATATGATTGTTATTGATTTTTGAAGCATTTTATAGATATATCTAATATCATCATTTACAGAACGCTTTATAAATCGTTGATTTGTTTTCGGATTGTAAATCACTTCGATTTTCTGCCTGTCATCATTCTTTAATACTTTTTCTAAAACAAAATCTTCCAAATTCGTCTGCTCCCCTCTTGCAAATAATGTCGATTTATACTATACTGTAAGTATAATACAATGTTAGGAGGATTGTCAATGAAAACCATAACTCAAGAATTACTCGACGGCGAAAAAATGCCGATGATATAAAGACTTTTTCTTGATTTGCATGAACAAGATTTTTTATCACAATCGCTTATTGACTATTTAAACGAATTGATGAGCGAAAAAAATATAACCGTTGCACAAGTCGCTAAAAATTCAGGTATCGGTGAATATGTTTATAAAATTTTCAACGGTGAAAGAAAATGCAAAACGTGATACACTCGTTGCGATTTCATTCGGTATGCACTTAAATTTTGAAGAAACACAGTTGCTTTTGCGTATTGCAAAATTTGCTATTCTTGATTCACGCGACCGCCGCGACGGAATTATAATTTATGCTTTGATGCACGGTTTAAGTATATTTGAATGTGACGATTTACTTAACAATGATAATCTCATAACCTTGGTATAAAAAAATCTCCGATATTTATTCATCGGAGATTTTTACTATAAATTTTACAATATAATCAAATTGTGCTTTTGAATAAGCTTTTTCCGGCTTTAAAGTTCAGTCCTACAGGCGTTATATCTGTTGTGGCGATTGAATATTTTTATAAGGCACAGTCATTTGAATGACGGTATGTTTCCTGTGCCAATGTTGCCATAACCGTGTCATAAAAACGTTTATCCTCAAACAATTTTGAAAACGCCTTCACCTGTTCTATATAACAATCCTGTGCAACCTGCTTAAACACCTCAGGGAATATCGACTTTGTATAAACTTCCTCATCATTTTTCTGTGCCTGACGGTTTAGTTTCTTGTTTTCCTTTTGCCCTGTTGTAAAGTGTTTCAACGATAACTCTATCGCCTTCCGAAAAAATACCGTCAAACCGTTCATTTATTTTGCTGATTATTTCTTCAAGCAAAGCATCTTCTTCGGGCATAAATCCTGCCGTTTTTAATGACTTTCGGATTTTTTGAGCGTTTTTACTGTTTCCGCCGGTGCTAAACTAATATCTCCGTGAAAATCCTCTTGGTCTTTCACCTCATCTTCCGCAAGTCCTTCAAGCTCGGCATATTCCCGTACAGTATCTTTGATTTTTCTAAATGTTCTCGGTGGTTTGTTGTATACGCTTTTAAACACTCACGTACGCTGTATTGATAAAGAAAAGCCTGTACATTCCGTAATTTCTTCTATCGGCATATAGTATTTATGAGCATACTGTGTACTTTTGTAAGTCTTAAATCGCCACGTTCCAACGTGTAACAGGTGTTGTCATAAAACAAGTACCTTTTTGCCCGATAACTGCAAATATATTTCGTAAGTATCATGATAATGTTGAACAGACATATTGTGCTTGTTTTCACTTTTCAAATATTGAACATATAACTCGTTATGTGAAGAAAATACTGTTCTTTTCATATCCTTTTTACCTCTTTGTGTAATGATACATTAATTTTATCACATTTTCTTGTCGTTGGCAATTATGAGTTCACAATCGCCGTTCTGCTATCGGCATCCCAATCTACGTCATATCCCATATTTTCCGAAAGGAAACGTAGCGGTACCATTGTTTTTGCCGTTTACAAGTCTTGCTGGCACGTCCATTTTAGCGGGTTTATTATTTATTCTCGCATTGACGTTATCTATTGAGAATGTCACTGCCTTATTATCAAGCGTTGCTGTTGCTGTCTGAGTTTCGCTATCCCATTCAACATCTGCTCCCATTTGCTCGAACAAAAATCTCATAGGCACAAGCGTGCTGCCGTCTTCGATAATCGGCGGTTCATCAAAGCCGAGAATATCATCGTTAAACTTCACATAAACAGGATTATTAGGCAATTTTTCACGCAGCTGTGAAAATACTTCTTCCTTATCACCAACATAATAGTCACGATAGTCTTCTATTACTATCTCATCTCCTAATTCAAATACTTTCTGTATAACGTTCGTCTTTATATCTATAGGAAGATACGCCCAATATACACCATCATTTGAGAATGCTAATACAGTATTGTTTTTCAGTTTTATATTCATTATCAGGCACCACTTCACAAATGTATGAACCTATTTTTACTTACACGACAAGGTTCATGTGTTCATATTTTATATCAATGAGCTTGTCGTCAGAATACAGCATATGATTAATGAATAATTTATCATTTATCTTTTTGCATATTAATACCATCACCATAGAATGATTTTATTATGTCATTTTCAACTTTTGTCCATTCAACACAGTCTGTGCTATAATAAATTTCAAATGAAAATCTATATGCTTTCAAAATACCACTGGAAGGGTCACCGTTAACTCTATACATAGGTAAAACATTTTCCGTTGCTATAAAAATCTTATCATCTATGAATTCCAAATTATTTATAAGATTAGAATTTGATATGTATTCAGTATGGTATTAAAATCCTCGAAAGCCTATACATATATTTTATGTCATTAGCATCAAGATAACCATGATTCTTCTTATAAACCAAATAATCACTCCCGGTCCAAACATACCTTTATACCCGAACTGGCCAAATTTCATTATATTAGGTATTTCTTCATTTCCCTCTACTTCCGTAAAATCTGTTCCATCTTGTGATATTTTTCGGTGGGTATGTATCCGTAATCCATTCTTTGCCGCCCACATTACGTTATTATTCATATACTTTTCATTAAATTCAACACTGTTTAAGTATTCTGCAGCATATGATACTTCACTGAAAATAGCTATTATTAAAAATAGTGTTATTGCCTTAATTATTTTTTTCATATATTTCACCTCATTTTATTATTGCTGTTCTACTATCAGCGTCCCAATCTACATTGTATACCATATTTTCCGAAAGGAAACGCAAAGGTACCATTGTTTTTTCCGTTTATAAGTCTTGCTGGCACATCCATTTTAGCGGGTTTATTATTTATTCTCGCGTTGACGTTATCTATTGAAAATGTTACTGCCTTATTATCAAAGCGTTGCTGTTGCTGTTTGAGTTTCGCTATTCCATTCAACATCTGCTCCCATTTGCTCGAAACAAAAATCTACTCATAGGTACAAGCGTGCTACCGTTTTCGATAATCGGCGGTTCATCAAAGCCGAGAATATCATCGTTAAACTTCACATAAACATGGATTATTAGGCAATTTTTCGCGCAATTGCAAAAATATTTCTTCCTTATTGCAAGTATAATAGTAAAGCGATAGTCTTCTATTACTATCTCATCTCCTACTACAAAAATATCCTGGACGCCTTCCATTTTTTTTATCTATAACCTGATATATAAAATACACCCCCATCATTTGAAAATGCTAATACTGTATTATCTTCTGTCTTCTTTTTCATTCTTTTTTATCTTCTTCACAAAGAAATTCTCCAACCTTATACGTTGGTCTTGAATAATGGGTTTTCATATATTACCTTATCAAAATCCCCATCAGAATATAAATAATTATCTATAAGCAGTTTATTATTTACCTTGTGCATATCAATATAATAGTTGTCCTCATAATCAACCTTTGTCCATTCATCACAATCATAGCTATAATATATTTCGAACTCGCTACTATTTATACCTAAAACACGCCCATCACTAACTTGGGAACACATTTTCTGTTGCTATAAAAATTTTATCATCCACAAATTCCATATAATTTATCCAATTTGGAATTTCATATGTATTTAATATTTGCTGAAAATCAGCTGAAAGTCTATACAAATACTTTTTGCTTATCATATCCTTTTGTAGTCATGGTCACTACGATATACTAAATAATCGTTTCCCGTCCATACATAAATATAACGACTATTTTTGCAACCTATTCTTAACTGCTTTTATTTTCTTCTATATCAGTAAACTCAATAGCATTTTTAGAGATGCGGGGAGGATATTTGTCCGTAATCCATTCTCTACCACTCCATGTTATATTTTCGTCCATACGTTTTTGGGTAAATTCAACGTTGTTTAAATATTCCGAGGCATATGACACTTCACCGAAAACAACTATTATTAAAAATAGAGATATTACCTTAATTATTTTTTTCATACACTTCACCTCATTTTATCATTGCAGTAGCACTTCTTACTATTATAATAACATATTTGCATAAATTGTAAACCAAAATAATACATTTATTTACAAAAAGCAGTCCATATTATATGAACTGCTTTCTTTCGTCAATATATTATTGTTTAGCTGACAATGAAATTGTGCTTGAACCCGAATATGTTCCGTCTGTAACCAAGCCATAGTTTCCGTTTGTGAACGTTCCGCCTGTTACCGAACCGCCATAGTTTAGAGTATATGTGCCGTTTGACATTTCAGGTGTTGACACAAGCACCCATGAGTATTGCTTTGACGGTACATAAGTTACTATCCCATTACCGCTTGAATCTGTAAGCTTAAATGCCTTGCCTGCCGACTGTGTCGAAAATCCCAAACTTGATGAACTGCTACCCGGTCCGCCGAATCCGCCACCGCCGCCTGACGATGATGAACCTGATGCAACAACATAATACTGCGAATTAGTTGTTGCTGTCGGTGTAACAGCCATATCAGATGTACCTGCACCGATTACAATACCGCCTGTGATCGTCAAAGTATTGTTATTATCTCCTACATCAAATACGCCGTTACCGCCACTTGTAGGACCGTTTACAAGTACAATACCGCCAGTGATTACACCGTCACCGTTTGAGTCAAATCCGTCACCCTCGGCTTCAATATAAAGCAGACCTCCTGAAACTTCAAGATAACCGTAGCTTGAACTGTCCTCACCGCCCCAGTTAGGTCCTTGGTTTCCGCCACCGCCTAAAACCGCCCGGTCCTGCGAATTCGGCTATATCATCACTGCTTAGAGTAATTGCATTCTCTGTCGGCTCATCACCTGCCGCATTTGCACCGTCATCGGTTGACACGATACACGCTTTACCGCCTTGTACATATATTTTTGCTGCCTCAATACCCTCATAACTCTTTGTTATGTTTATATCCGCATTATCTGTTATATACAAATAGCTGTCGCCGTGTACACCGTCATCACCTGTGGCAATATCTATATCACCGCCTGATATGCGAACAGTATTATTTGAATGTATGCCGTCATCATATGTGTTTATATTAAATGTACCGCCACTGATATTTACAAGACTTCCTGCCTTAACACCTTTACAGCTGTTTGATACTGACGAATTGTTTGAAGATACCGTTGCAGGCGCACCGCCGTATGCTTTCAAATCGAATGTACCGTCAGAGATATTCAAGATATTCTCGGCTTGGATACAATCCATTGTTGAATTAACCGTCACATCACCGCCGGTAATTGTAATGTTACCCCGTACCGCACTGAATACCGTCTTCACTTTGTTATATTAAATGTTCCACCACTTATTCCTATACTTCCCGTTACATATGCTTTACGGTTGTTCCGTCTGTATCATAAACAACTTCACTTTACTTGCTATTGTCTTCAGCCTTTGTGATTGTGATTTCTCCGTCAGATACGTTGACGCTCTTACAGCTTTTTATACCGTCCCTCACCTGCTGAAATATTGATTGTACCGCCTGTAATATTGATACTTCCGTCACCGTCTGCGATTGTCGGATTGTCTCGTCTATGCTTGACGCGTTCGCTTTTATAGCGTCGCCTGTTGATGTGATGTTTATTGTACCGCCCGATATATCACATAGCATTGATGCTTTGATACCGTCACTTGTTGATGTTGTGCCGTCCTTGTGGTTGTTCCTGTTTTCAAGGTAACCGTACCGTCTGCAATTTTAACAGTTCCACCCTCTAACACATCGCCGTCATATGCAGGATCTTCGTCTGATTTTTATAGCGTCACCGTTTGAATTTACAGTTACATTACCGCTCTCGATAGTTACCGAATCATTACCCTTTATACCGTTGTTCGCCGCCTCGGTTACGTTTCAACGTCAAATTCTTTATTGTAACGTCAGCTTTACAGCCGATTGCGTTGTTATATGTTGAGCTTACCTTAAGTGTGCCTTTACCTTTTATCGTCAAATCATTTTTACTGTATACACACGCATTGACTGTTTCTTCATTGTATGTTGCGGTTGATGTGAATGAATTTGTTGTTCCTTTTTAGCCGAAAGGTCAACTTTACCTTTGTAGCCGCAAACGGTGCGCCTGTGGTCGATGTCACATCTACACCCTCAAGATTTATGGTGACTTCATCCGATTTTGTAGGAAGTGCCACTGCTATCTGACCGTCTGACAAGCTACCTGTCACCGTGTATTCACCGGCTTGTGAAATGGTTACGACAGAGCCTTCTGCTGTTGCACCTGTTCCGTCAACGGCTATTCCGTCATCACTTAATGTTATAACGGCTCCGTATGTTGTCGGATTGTCCGTTGTTGTTGGTGTATCTGTTGTTGTCGGTTGACCTGTTTCACTCGGTGTTTCCGTTGCGGTTGGCTCATCCGTTTCAGTTGGTGTGTCTGTTGTTGTCGGTTCATCTGTTACAGCAGGCGTTTTTGTTGTGGTTGGCTCATCCGTTACAGTAGGTATTTTTTTTGATTGGTTCATCCGTTACAGTAGGCATTTTTTGTCGCACTTGGTGTCTTTGTCGTGCTCGATTTTCTGTCGGTTCTGAAACACCGCCTTTATATATCTCACCTACGGGTTTCATACTTCCGTCCCATATGAAGCACTTCAACGTTTCGGTATCTTCGTCAAATTCAATCTTTTTTTACCGAAGTTAAATACTCCGCTGCTTGTGATACTGTCAATTGTATAAAGTCCTTGTAATAATTTATCTTTATATACCGCCGCATATATTTTATAGCTACCGCTTTTTTGTAACATCTACCGTTACAGTTCCGTTTTCGGCATCTATGCTTTTAATTTGTGCATTATTATCTGTTTGCGCCGACACAACACCCATTGACATAACTGTCATAAGGCTTGCAGTCAACAAAGCCGTAATTTTTGCGATGCACTTTGTTCATAAAAATCCCTCCTGAATTTCGTTTTGATATATAATTCGCAATTTATATCGAAATTTTGGGGTGATATGAAAATTTTTCATAAAAAAAATGCAGAAACTTTTGTTTCTGCATTTCAAATTATTCTCCGTCAAAATGTGGCATTGAATCTTCACCGTTTCCATGCGGTTCACTCGGTGGCGGTAAAAAACATTTCCGTCATTCTGTTCCGGTGGAATATTGTTTTTACTTCCACCAAAATCATTTGAATTATTCGGCCTGTCGGTTCATTAAAATCAGGTGACTGACTATTTCCGCCGTTCGGCTTTTGTGACGGATTACCGTTGTCGTGCGGTGGCTGTGGATTTTCGTAAGGTTTGTTCGGCGGTTCATTACCACCGTCAAAATTCGGCATTTGCGGTTGTGGCGGTATATTGTCTTTTATATATGTCATTCGGTTTATCAGGATTTGGCGGTTGTGGCGGTTGATTATTAGGATTGTCCTGTGGTGGCTGTTCAGCACCATTATCGGGTATAGGCGGATTAATTTCCGTATCGCCGTTAGGCTTATCCGTATTGTCGTCCGACGGTTTATCTTGATTTTGATTTGAATTATTAGGTCTACTGCCGGATGTTGTATGACCGCCGTGACTTGGCTGTGGTTTTATTTCTTCTTTAGGCTCGTCTTGTTTTTCGGCGGTTCTGTAGGTCTTACTGTTTCCGACGGAACAACTATTTCACTCTGATTGTCCGATTTATTCTTATCTTCATGTATCGGTCTAACTGTAGGCTCTTCCGTTTCGGGTACAGTATCATTTTTTACCTGTGGCTTATCTGTAATTTTAGTTTCTTCTTGAATCGGATCAGGCAATGTTTTTGTTACAGAATTATCAAATATCGTATCATTCGACTTTTCTTCTGTAATCAAAGTATTAACCTTTTCACTTACTGTGTCGATATTTTTCGATTGTCTTACATTTGTAACTCTGCTTACTTCTTGTACTTCTTTTTGTCGGTACAGTTTCGTTTTTTTGTTCGAACGGTCGGTTGAAGTGTTTGTACACTATTTGAAATATTCTTGTTTTCAGATTTTTGAACAGGTATACTTTCCTGTTTAACTTCTGCTTTATTTTCAGCCTTACTTTCGGTTTTGACTTCCGATTTATTTTCAAGATTTCTTCTAATCTCTTTTACAGACTGATTTTCAAGTTTATGAACATTTTCTTCTATACTTCCGCCGTTTTGTTTCGTATATTCGGCAATAGCTCTTGCTTTTTGCGATAGATACACCCATTTCTTTTTGCATTTTTCAAATCGGCTTTATCGGCATTTTCAATAATAACCTCTACATCACCGTAGTTTTTATCCGGCAATTTAATTTTTCCTATACCGTCAACCACTTCAACGATAACATCTTTATTATGCTCATTCAAATATCCGATTTCTTCCGACTTTTTTATAAGTTCGTCCATACTGTCCGACACACTCATACCGCTTACATCGGTTTTTGAAAGCAATATCTCCGCGTCATCATTAAGCGGTTTTGTATTAATAACCCTGTTGTAAATATTAATCGTCATCATAACACTTGGGTTAATATCCACACGCATATATTTTGCAGGCACAAAATATGAACTTATACCGCCGCACGACAATAAAGCTTGCCGCAGCCGCAAGGATTTGCCCTTTATATTGCGGTATTTTCACTTCATCGCCGACAGAATAATTTTTGTTTTTTACCTTTATAAAATCGCTGTTTTTTGTACGCAAAACCGCATATCTGCCCTTCACGGACACAATAACTCCGCTCATATTTCACACCTCCCTCATATTGAAATATTCGGCACTGGCAGGATAATCCTGAGTTATAGCAATAACCGCCGTTATTATGTATTTCCTGTGACGTTCGATAGCTTTTCTGTTCAGCTTTATATTATCGGTAATCTCTTTTATCGGCAATATGTGCTTATTCATAATTATATCGACAAGTTCACTGTTGTTTATAATATAGTTCACCGCATCAAAAACAAAGCCGTTTCGTTTTACGACTTTTCGACTGACCTCCGCAAGTTCAAAAAATGATATTTCAAAATTGCTGAGTTCCTCCGTAAGTGATTCGATTTCCCACTTCAAATCGCTTTTTATCAACGGTATGTATTTCAAATTCAATCGTTTCACCGTCTGAATTTTCTTTTTTCCAACGCAGAAAACGGCACTGAATTATGTTTTGCCTCACGCCTTATACTGTCAATAATTCTGTTTCGTATAACAGTCTTTGCAAAGCCGAGAAAATTACCTTTATTTTCATTATAGCCGTCAATCGCGTCGCCGAAAGCCATCATAGCAATGATATACTCATCATCACTTGTCGTAACACTTCTTTTTAAGTACCTTGCTTGCAGCTGCCAAGATGAAATTTTGGTATTCACCGATTAAATCATTTTTCAGTTTTTTATCATTTGCGGCTTCTGCCACTCTTTCTTCTAACTTCATCTTTCAATATATTATTCGTATTCTCTTTCATAAAAAAGGGGGTAGTTTTAAATCTTGCATTTACTTTTTTATTTTATATTTGTATCGTATCACAAATATAATTGCTCTGACAAACCAATCAATCGTCATTGCAATCCATACACCGAGTACACCAAGTCCGAGCCATTTGGCTATTACCACGCTTGCACCTATTCTGAATATCCACATCGACAAAATTGCAACTATCATCGTAAACATTACGTCATTTGCGGCTCGAAGTGAATTAGGCAATGCGAACGAGAACGGCCATATCGTACAAGTACAGATTGCGTGATACCATATAATTTGTTTTGCAATATCGGTTGTTTCACTTGATAAAGTTGTACGCTTTTAATATAAGCGGAAGTATCGCAACCACAACTACATTTATTGCAACGACAAACACATATATCATTTTCATAAGTCGCTTTATGTAAAAATCAAGCTGTTTATAGTCGTTTGCACCGACACACTGACTTGATACGGTTAAAATAGCCTGACATATCGCCATACCCGGCAGTATCTGAAACATTGCTATTGTGTTTGATACCGCATTTGCGGTTATAGCTCTTGTGCCGAATGCCGTTACTATTGTAAGCACCAATATTTTACCAAGCTGAAACATTGAGTTTTCAGCGAATTCGGTATTCTATTCTAAGTATCTTTTTAATCATTCGCCAATCGAATTTCAGCTTAAACGGTCGGTCAATATGTATCTGTAAATCTTGATTTCCAAGTCTTACAACAATCACAACCGCCGCAACTATTCTTGATATAAGCGTTGGTATTGCCGCACCGGCAATTTCCATATGAAAACCGTAAATAAGTATCGCATTACCGACTATGTTTACAAGATTCATAATAAGCGATGTGTTCATTGAAACCTTTGAATTTCCCATTGCACGGAATATAGCCGCACCGCGTTATACATTCCGATAAACGGAATTGACGCCGACACTATCAGCAAATATGTATTTGCATAATTTGCAACATCATCTTCAATCTGTCCGAAAACGGTATGAAGTATAAAATTTTTCAGAGCATATACCGCAATCATTACAAACAGTGCAATAAGCGTTGTAAATATAAGCGTTTGGTTTGCCGCTTTGCAGGAATTATGCTCCTGTTTCATTCCTATATACTGCCCTGCAACAACAGCTCCGCCTGTTGCAAGTGCCGTAAATATATTTATAATAAGTATGTTTACAGTATCAACAAGCGATATTGCCGATACCGCCGATTCTCCGACACTCGCAACCATCATTGAATCTATAAGACCGACAGCAATAGTCAAAAATTGTTCTATTACAAGCGGTACAATAAGTTTTTTTAAATCAATTTTACTAAACAAATAATTTTGAGGGATTTTCCTCAAGATGACCACTTCTTCCTAATAATTTCATACGAAAATACACCATTCAACAGAATGGTGCACTATTCCTAACCACGCAAAAAAGCCTTCGATAATCTTTGCCTCCGCCTCTTCCGAAGTAAGACCGAGAGTCTGCAATTTTATAAGCTGTTCTCCTGCGATTTTTCCGATTGCCGCTTCATGTATAAGTGACGCGTCAATATCGCCTGCAAACAAAGCCGGTGCGGCGTTAACCTTACCGTTTCCGACAAGTATTGCGTCACATTCGGAATGTCCCGTACAACGGCAGTTACCCTTTATTGTCGAATGATATTCCTGATACGAATTGCCTTTTGCAACCGAACGTGACACCAAATCAACACCAGAATCTTCACCGTTAAGTTCAACCTCAAATTCAGTCTTAGCCATTTCGTCACCGTCTGTCATAATTCTTTTTCGTGTATAATAAGCTTTGCTCTTTGCACCGAGTTTACCCGATGTTTTTCTTACAGTTGAGTCAACACCGCTAAGCTGAATTGTATCCATTTCAAGTACGGCATCGTCTTCAAGATATGCATCTGTTACAGGATCAATCGTTCTTTTTTCCGACACCCTTACCTGTTCCGATATGCTTTTCTTTATACAAAACGTGTGCACCTTTACCGATAAAGAAACGGTGTATTCCGTTATGTCGTGCATCGTGACCATCTGATGTATGCACACCGCAACCGGCAACAATAATAACGTCTGCACCTGCCTCAACATAAAAAATCATTATATACAAGGTCGTCTACATCACCATGTGTAACGCAAGCCGGTATATAAACTGTTTCCTTTTTGTGCATTTTTGCTTATGTGTATAACAAGACCCGGTCCGTCCTCTTTTTGAATCAATCTTTATATTCGGAGTAGATTGTCTGCCAGCACACTGACTGTCCTCACGAATGTTAAATGCCGCCGTTTCAAGTTCGTTGCCTTGAATGTCGGAAACGATTTTCAAAAATTCTCTTGTTGTTTCATTCATCAGTTGTTCTCTCCTTTCTTATCCTTACCGAGAGGACACTTTGACTCTTTTTCTTCTTTCAAAAGTTGAGGAAGAACATCTTTACCCTCACCAAATGCACGAACATTACCGTCCGCAATCACAACTATATAATCCGCAATTTCAAGTATACGTTCTTGGTGCGATATTACAAGCAAGGATTTTCCGCTTTCGTTTTTAAGTTTTTGGAATGCGTCAATAAGACTTGTAAAGCTCCAAAGGTCAATACCTGCCTCAGGCTCGTCAAATACAAGTATCTTCGCATTTTCACGCGATAAAACGGTAGCAATCTCAATTCTTTTGCTTTCACCGCCCGAAAGACTTGCGTCAACATCTCTTTCAATATAATCTCTTGCACAAAGACCGACTTCACCGAGTACAGAGCATATCTCTCTTTCGGACAATGTTCTCTCTGCCGCAAGATTAAGCAAATCTCTTACTGTAACGCCCTTAAAACGCACAGGCTGTTGAAATGCATATGCAATGCCGTTTTTAGCACGTTTTGTAATATCCCAATCGGTTATATTCTCACCGTCAAGCAAAAATTTCACCCGAATTAGGCACTTCAAGTCCTGCGATAATCTTTGCAAGAGAAGTTTTACCGCCACCGTTCGGACCTGTTATAACGGTCATTTTGCCGTCAGGTATTTCTAAATCTATACCCTTTAAAATTTTATCTCCATCGGGAATTTCCCAACTTATATTTTTAAGTTCAAGCACTTTTCAATGCTCCTTTCGACTGTTTCTGCATGCTTATCCATATGAGCTTTTAATCCATCTATGTTCTTGAAAAATATTGTATGACGAAGCTGATTGATCTTATCATGTCCGATAGTCTGGACTGTAAGCTGCTTCTTTATAAATTCCACATTAGCAGTTGATGTTGCAAGAGCAGCCACACCTGAACCCGGGAATGTGATCTTTGATGTTGAAGCGAACATGTAAACCATGTCAGGATTTCCTGCCTTCTCGCACTCCTCAAGGATATTTAAGATCTCCGCATGCTTATCCTTATATAAATGATGGATACAGTATGCATTATCCCAGAAGATCCTGAAATCCTCTGCTGCCGGCTTAAGTGCTGCAAATCTCTTAACCACCTCATCCGAATAAACGATACCTGTTGGGTTTGAGTACTTAGGAACACACCAGATACCCTTTACTGCAGGGTCATTATTTACATATTCCTCAACCATATCCATGTCAGGTCCGTCACTGTTAAGTGGTATATTTATCATTTCAATTCCGAAGAATTCTGTGATCTTAAAATGTCTGTCATATCCCGGTACAGGACAAAGGAACTTAACCTTATCAAGCTTGCACCATGGTGTTGAACCATTTACACCATGTGTCATTGAACGTGATACCGTGTCATATAATTCTTCTTTAGTCATTTCTTTGTATGACATCAAAACCCTCCTTAAAACATTCCACTTTGTTTTATTATACCACACACTGTATAATCAGTCAATTAAAAATGTTACAAATAACGCAAAAAGCCTGCTTTAATATCTGTTACTTTACAATAAATTTGTACTCTGTTGTAAAATTATATTCATCGCCGACCTTTAAAATAGAGCAATAAAGTGACTGTTCTTCATACCGTTTGGGAAATACTGTGTTTCAAGACAAAATGCCTGATGTGTACTGTATTTTTGCACCTTCTTTATATATTCCCTCCGAAAGTCCGTTTGATGTATATAACTGAACACCCGGTTTATCTGTATACACTTCCATTGTTATGCCGTTTTCAAGGCACTTTGCAATGGCACAAAGTCTGTAACCTCTGCCCGAAATCGCAAAGTTGTGGTCATATCCGCCGAACATTTCTATTTGCTCAAAATCTGCGTTTATATCCTGTCCTATCGGCTTTGGTGCTCTGAAATCAAACGGCGTACCCATAACAGAAAAGTACTTCGCCTGTCGGCATACATTCACTGTCGTTCGGTGTATAAAATTCCGAATTTATTTGAAGTATCTGATTATCGATTGTACCGCTTGCGTGTCCCGCAAGATTGAAATAAGAATGATTTGTAAGATTCACCACCGTATCCTTGTCTGTCACCGCGCTGTAATTAATTTTCAGTGCATTTCCCTTTGTTAGAGTATATGTAACAGTTACTTTAAGTGTTCCAGGAAAGCCTTCCTCACCATCCTCTGACACGATTGAAAGTTTCAATGACGGTTCTTCCCCGTCAACTTCTTCCGCACTCCAAACCTTTTTATCAAAGCCGTTTATTCCGCCGTGCAAGCTGTTCTTGCCCTCATTAAGTCCTACATTATATTTTGTACCGTTAAGCTCAAATTCGCCGCCTGCAATTCTGTTTGCGTGTCTGCCGATAAGTGCACCGAGAAAACCGTCGTTATTTAGATAATCTTCCATCGTTTCGCGTCCAAGCACAACGTCGGTTTTAACACCGTTCTTGTCCTCTACATAAAGATTTCTGACAATACCGCCGTAATTTAAAAATTCTCGCACTTACTCCGTTTCCGTTATCAAGTAAATATGCGGTTATATCCTGTCCGTTTGTCAATGTTCCGAACAATTCTTTTGTTATAGCCATTATTTTCATCCTCTCAATAAAAAATTCCTTGTGAAAATTTTATCATCATCACAAGGAATTGTCAATCTAATTATTTAAGAGAAATGTACATATGTATCTCCATATTATCCATATCGTCACCTGCTTGGTATTCTTCAAAGTCACACACAAACGAACGGTCAAGGTTCATATTCCAAACCTTTTGCCAAAATTCCTGCACCGCCGTAACAACATTGCCTTTTACAATAAATTTAGCATATTTTCCGCTTGGTATTGTAATCACTTCATATTTTTGGTTTGTGCCATTCACCTCCGCACATATTGAAACGGTATAGTCACCGTTTGGCTGATACTTATGATACATACCGATTGATTTGTTATTGTTCGCTTTGTCGTTAATCTCACCGTAGACCTTTTTATAAAATTCGTCCCATAAACCACCGATAATCTTCGGCATTTCAGGTGATTTGTTGTTGGTTACGGCTGATATGCCCACCGCTTTCTTTTCTTCGAGATTTACAATTTCATATTCCATTTTGTTATCCTCCTTTAACTTGATACAAGAAGTATAACACACCTAATATGACATCGTTATGTCATATTATAAATAATTGTTTATCATTTTCTCTATTTTCGTTTTAATTATATCTCTTATGTATGTTGGTTCAAGCACTTCCGCATACTCCCCAAACGACATTATATAGCCGTAAAGCCATTCATTTTCGGGATATGACATATTCACAATAAAATCGCCGTCCGCTGTTTTTTCTGCGTCTTGAAATTCGTCATAAACACGGTATTCGGCATTTTTGCTTATTTTCAATTTTACATCAACGCAAATATTTTCATCGTCATTATCATACTTATATTCACATATTTCACGTTCAAAATGTTCGTTTGTCACTTCAACATCTCTTATTCGTGACAACCTAAACATTCTGTAATCATCGGCTTTTCTGCAATATGCGATAAGATACCACGATTTACTTTTAAAATACAAGTTTTAAGCGGCTCTGCAATACGCTCGGAAATTTCGCCGTTACTGTTTATATACTTCAGCTTCAGTACAAATCGTTCAATTATCGAATCTCTTATTTTATCGAAAAATTCTTTTGTTCCACATTCCAATCCGAAAAGTCAACGTCAATCCATGAACTGTCGTTAGATTTAAAAAGTAATGACATTTTATCCGCAATGCCTGTTTTTTCAACATTCGGCAACACTGACATAGCAGTAAGTGCCGTTATTATCGCACTTTGTTCTTCCTTTGATATAACCGACTTGTCCAGTATAAAATTATCAAGAATAGATATTCCGCCACCTTTGCCCTTGGTGGTGTAAATCGGTATTCCGGCACCCGACAGGATTTCAACGTCACGATAAATCGTACGGCTTGATACTTCAAATTTCTTTGCCAATTCATTAGCCGTTACGGTTTTTTGTCAAGCAATATGTATATAATTTCAAATAATCTATTAATTTGCATAATTTCACCTTTATCTATGTACAAAAAAAAGGAGCTACAAAATTGTAACCCCTTTAAATGACTTTTACGCAAGTTTTGCAAGTTTAAGAGCAAGCTGTGACTTCTTTCTTGCAGCGTTGTTCTTGTGAAGAATACCGCGGTTTACACTTTGGTCAAGCTTCTTTGCAGCCTTCATTGAAAAGCTGTTGAGCCTCTTCCTTGTTGCCTGCCTTTGCAGCAGCCTCAAACTTTTTGATAGCTGTCTTTAGAGCAGTCTTGTGAGCCATGTTGATAAGAGTCTTCTTTTCTGTAACTCTTACTCTTTTTTAGCTGATTTAATGTTTGGCACTTTTTACACCTCCACGAAATTTAATCTATAATACCGTAATATTATACATCATCGCAGAGAGAATTGCAAGCTTTTTTTATTATTTTTTAACGTTTTATCTATTTTAACCAAAAAACATTGTTTTTTCAATAAATATATAAATACTTTTATGTAAACTAACCAATTACATAGTGAGCATTGTTTTATAATAATCCAAACTTGAAAACTTTTGGTCAAGCTGAAGTTCAACATACTGTTCGGCGATTTTGCAAAGCAACTTCATCAATCCGTCACTTGCATTAAAACTGAGCATTTTTTATCATCTGAATATATTATGTAATCCAATGCTCTGTAAAGATTTTTGTCCAACTTAACAATATATTTGCCGCCGCACGCTCTGCACACACTTCCGCCCTTTAGCAAGTCAAACGCATACACCTCATTACTTCCGCATGACACACACGCATTAAGCTGTGGCGAATATCCGCCTATACTCATCATTTTGAGTTCATACACCGCTTTAACCTTGTCCATCGGCTCATCACGGTACGCAAGTGCATACACGCTGTTCAAAAACAAATGCAACATTCTCGAATCGGGGTTATTCATACCAAGAATACAATAAGTTATATCTGCAAGATAAACGCACAGGGATAATTTTTTATATCTTCCGAAACAGGATAAAAGCCGTCAAGAGTGTCAATATTATTAATTGTCATTATATCTTTTTCCGACACCTTTGTAAAAAATCAAAATCACCGTAACACAAAAACTGACTTGATGCGGCAGCTTTGCTTTTGATTTTTAACACCGTAGCTGACGGCCTTAACTATCCCGTATTCTTCCGTAAATACAGTCAGCATTCTATGCCCTCACCGTAATCGGACTGCTTTATGATAATGCCTCTTGCTCTAATTTCTGCCATGTATCATCCTTATCCTCTTGCTCCGTTATATTGCTTACCGTTTTATACAGCAAATAAGCGTCTATATCGCCCGTTCTCGTAAAAGTTTCCCACGAAAGTCTGTTAAGCTCCATAACCTATCCCTCCGAAAAAAATAACTTATTATCTTTATGTTTTTCATTTTTTCAGCGGTTATACTAACACTATTTACTATTCATTTGTGAAACCGAAATTTTGATTAAAAAGTCACTGTTTCTCCAATCCGATTTTACTTTTTTACCCAAAGTTCAAGGTAGACTTTTTTTATCAAGCATTTTTCGATGTCGCCTCTTGCCATCGTACCTATTTTCTTAAGCATTTCTCCGTGCTTACCGATTATAATTCCCTTATGTGACGCTTTTTCGCAGTATATTGTCGCGTAAATATTTGTAATTTTTTCTTTTTCCTGCATTTTGGTGATTTCAATAGCAATACCGTGTGGAACTTCCTTATCAAGCAGCCACAAAAGTTTTTTCGCGGATAATTTCAGCCGCAATCTGTTTTTCGGGCTGATCCGTTACCATATCCGAATCATAAAATTCCGGTCCTTCTTCAAGATAGTCCTCAATATCGTGCAATAAAATATCGACTCCGTCATTATTCTTTGCACTTACAGGCACTATCGACGCAAAATCGTGCATACTCGAATAATCCGCAATTATCGGAAGTAAATCCTCTTTTTTCATAAGGTCTACTTTATTCAAAACCAATATGCACGGAAGTCCTGTTTTTGAAATATTTTTGCTATTTCACGTTCTGTTTCCTGTATTTTTTTTTTTGCGTCCACAACAAATATAAGTACATCCGTATCGTCCATACTTTCATTTGCAACGTGTACCATATATATTCCCCAAGCTTTGTTATGCGGTTTGTGTATTCCGGGTGTATCGGTAAATATAATCTGTTCTTCATCTGTTGAGTAAATTGCAAGTATTTTATTTTGTTGTCTGAGGTTTATCTGATATTATTGCAATCTTTTGTCCTACTATCGTATTAAGTAATGTTGACTTTCCCACATTCGGCATACCTATTATTGCCGCAAATCCCGATTTAAAACTTTTTCTTATTCTTCATAATTTTTCTCCTAATCACGAGTTATTCCGAGCGAAGTTAAAACTCTTTCCTGTTTTTTTCGCACATTATTTCTTCGCCCTCTTTATCATCAACATGGTCATATCCAAGCAAGTGGAGCATTGAATGTGCCGTCAAAAAAGCCACTTCTCTCAAAAACTGTGTCCGAATTCATTCGCCTGTTCTCTTGCACGTTCCATTGATATAACAATATCACCAAGCATCACAAGCTCACCGTCCATATCGTACTCATCGTCCGATATTCCGTCCTCATCAAATTCCAGCATTGGGAATGACAAAACATCCGTCGCTCTGTCAATATCTCTCTGTTCCTTGTTTATAGAACGAATTGTATCATTATCCACAAGCGTAACGCTGATTTCAGCGTCGAAGTCACATTCTTCTTCCTCCATAACGGCAACGCAAACGTCCTTTATTGCCTTTTCAATTTCCGGAGTTAACTCTTCCTTATCCTGTTCATTTTCAAGTATTAGTTCAACCATTTGATTTCCTCTTGTTTCTTCTTTTCCTGTTCCTCGTCATACTTTGCGTATGCTTTTATAATTTGTTGTACAAGCGGATGACGTACAACGTCTTTTTTCGGTAAATGTACAAAAAGATATATCTTCAATATTTTTTTAGAATTTTAGCCGCCTCTTTTAATCCCGAGCGCTTATCTCCCGGCAAGTCGATTTGAGTTATATCACCCGTTACAATCGCTTTAGAGCCGTAACCTATTCTTGTCAAAAACATTTTCATCTGCTCAGGTGTTGTATTCTGTGCCTCATCAAGAATTATAAACGCATTGTCAAGAGTACGGCCACGCATATATGCAAGCGGTGCAACTTCAATTACGCCCTTTTCCTGATATTTCAAGAACCCCTCACCGCCGAGCATTTCATACATACCGTCATAAAGCGGTCTTAAATACGGGTCAACCTTATTCTGCAAAGTCACCCGGAAGAAAACCAAGTTTTTCGCCTGCCTCAACAGCAGGTCTTGTAAGAATAATTCTGCTTACCTCTTTACTTCTAAGTGCCGTTACAGCCTTTGCAACCGCAAGATATGTTTTACCCGTACCGGCAGGACCTATACCGAATACAATAGTATTTTTTGTCTATCGCGTCAACGTACTTTTTTCTGTCCGAGCGTTTTTGTCTTAATCGGGTGACCTTTTGCACTGATTGCAATACAGTCATCACCCATCATTTTAATGTCAATCCCGCCGTTTTCCTGTACCATTGTTATCGCATACAATACTTTCTGCTGGTCGATAATCTCTCCTCTTTGCGATAATCTGCATAAGCATATTAATAACTTGGCTTGCCTTTTCAACATTTTCTTCTTCACCTGTCACTCTCAAAGCGTTGTCGCGTGACGCGATATTTACCGAAAGTGCTTTGTCAAGCATTTTGATATTTTCATCAAAATTTCCGAAAAGAGATGCCAAATCGACCTCCTGCGGTACTTCAATCTGTCTGTTTATCAAGTATTTCCTCTCCTTCTGTATCAGCCGAAATAGGCTGACTGGTAGCTATATTTTGTATGAAATCCATTTCAAGTTTTACATTTATTGTTTCATTATCAATCTTTTCATATTCAACATTCTCGTCTGTCAAAATTGAGCCGTACAGCAATTCATTTGATATTTTTTCTTCTAAGTCATTTTTTGCAAATTCTACTGCTGTTTCTATGCTTATCGGCTCTTTGTTTACATTTACTTCGGTATATTTGACCGTATCGAACGCAATCCCCGTATATCCGAAAAACGGTATACATATCTCATGCCTTGTTTCATTTATATCATATTCTTCAAAATTCATTCTGCCCAAAGGCAATGAAAACATTTTTCCGAAAACCTCAAGCGAAACCATATATCTATTTTTGCCGGTCGGCACTCTCGATTCATAATACAGCTTATAGTCGCCGTTTTTTTGAATGAGTTGTATAAGCCATTATATCCGCCATTGAGTGAACATATATGTATTCTTCGGGATAACCCTCTTTATAAGTTGCAACCTTTCCCGATACAATCACATCGCCTGTTTTAACCGCGTCACCGTCATTCAAAACTTCTTCGCCGTTTTTGACAACCATATGATTTATAATTCCGTCACACGCCGCAACAATGTCACAAGGTGTATCTTTGTCAACAATATTCGGCGGAATAATCTGTTCGTATATCTCTACGCGTGCCTTTGCACCCTCAATATAAACCCATGCCCAAGCTATATGGTCATTGTTATTTATAATCGCCGCCTTGCTTTCCATACCGTCAGGCAGTTTTGCTTTCAGTGCGCCGCTCTTTATACCGATACTGTCAAGCGTAGATATTATACCGTTTATATCGCTGTTTTCCACACCGTTAATTTCAACAACCCATATAAACTGAGCCGATACGGCAAAAAAAATATGATACACAATGCAAATCCAATCAAAAACAAATATCGTTTTCTGTACAGACGCATTAAATGCTTTATTCCGCGTCTTTGTGATATTTTGATTTTTACATTACTCTTTTTCTGACTTGACGTATATGAAAAAAAATCCTTTACGTAAATACACATTTCAATACCGTCATCAAACGGTTTTATGTTCCATACATCAATATTACGTCTTAAACAAATATTTATAAATCTTTCTGCACCTTTGCCATATACTTTTATTATAACATATCCGTAAAGAAATTTAAAGAACTTCTTAAACATTTTTTACTCCCTTTTTCAGATTTCGTATTCAATTTGCTTAAATTGACCCGATATTAATATATCTTCAAGACGTATTCTGTCAATCGAAAGTCCATTACCGAACACTCTGACTATCCCCATAGGCGTTGACACCCGAATTTCCGTATCCGTATAACTGAGTATTCCTTTATGATTTTCTATATATATTTCGCTCGCACCCGCGATTGTAAGTTTGGGAATATTCATTATAACTTCTTTCGGCACTCCCCAAGCATCCGCTATACTTTCTGATATACGTTTTTTCATTTTTACCAACTCCTATAATAAATTATGATAAACAAGCGGTTTTAAGTACAAAAAAGTTATCATATAATTTAATAAAAATTAAAATCGGAGATGATAATGTGAAAATAAAGAAAATACTGATTTACTTGTTTGCTGTCGGTTCGGTTGTTCTGCTTATAAAAAATGCGTCAAGTGCGATAAGATACGCCTCAGACGCAATAGATTTATGTCTTGAAATGATTGTACCGACTTTTTTCCGTTTTTTATATGTTCGGGAATTTTGATATATTCGGGTTTTTGTGAACTTTTGGCAAAGGCATTTCAATTTTGTATGTATCCGCTTTTTCGGATAAGCCCTGTCGGGAGCAGTGCCTTTATACTCGGTATTGTAAGCGGTTATCCTTTAGGTGCTGTTACCGCCGGTGAATTATACGCAAACAATTACATTTCAAAAAACAGAGGCTGAACGCTTGCTTGCTTTCTGCAACAATTCAGGTCCTTTGTTTATATTGGGTTCTGTCGGTATTGCGATATATTCAAATATAAAATACGGTATCGCTCTTTACGTCGCACACATTCTTGCGGCTTTAACTGTCGGTATTCTGTTTAGATTTTACGGCAGAAACAAGCACACCGCACCTCCGACAAGAATGACAACACCCGAAAAGAAGTATGGGTGAAATATTCGATATCGCACTTCAAAACAGCATCAGAAATATATTGACCGTTTGCGGAGCGGTACTTTTTTTCAGTGTAATAAGCAGACTTTTCTTAACATTTTGCCTGTCGGCGGAGTTACGTCCGCACTTGTTTCAGGGGTTTTGGAATTTGTTACAGGGACAGTAAAAATATCGGGATTGACTATTCTATTATGGATAAATTGGTGTTTACATCTGTTGTTGTCGGCTTTGCGGGACTCAGTGTACACGCACAGGTTATGGCTGTAATTGCAAGATTTCATCTGTCACTCGCACCGTATATAATCGGTAAAGCCATGCACGGAATTATAGCGGGACTATATATGTATATATACTTTAGATTTAACCCTATAACAACGGCAGTATTTGAGCCGTCTATGAGCCGTTCGTTTGCAATTTCATCGACTATCGAAACCGTTACCGCAATCATTGTTGTTATAGCCTGTATATTTTGTGCATTCGGTCTTTATTTAAAACAAAGTAGTGAATATAAAAGGGACACTAAATTTTAGTGTCCCTCAAACTCTGATATATATTTTTTTAGAATACAAATTCAAATTCCAAATCACCTATTTGAACAATTTCTCCCTCTTTTATTCCCATATTGATTAAGTCCTCAATAACACCGCGTTTAAGCAATGCACGTTGAAAATACTGTAATGACTCTTGGTCGGAGAAGTTTACACTGCCGCCGACAGCCTCAATCCATGAACCCGATATAACGTATTTTTCGTTTTCGCGTTTAATTTCATAGCCTTTTTCGTCATCCGTAATGTATTCTTCTTCGTTAATATCCATTTCAGGCTCGAATATAGCTATCGGAGGTAATTTTGAAAGTTCCTCGTAAGTTTTATTCATAAGTTCCGCAACACCTTTATTTGTAGCGGCAGAAATTTCAAATACTTCTATACCTCTGTTTTTCATTTCTTCAAGAAATGCGTTGTATGCGTCCATATCTTGAATTATGTCTGTTTTATTTGCCGCAACAATCTGCGGTCTTGATTCCAATTCCAAATCGTATTTTGAAAGTTCCGAATTGATAATATCAAAATCTTCTATCGGATTTCTTTCCTCAATTCCAGAAACATCAACAACGTGAATTAATATTCTTGTACGCTCAATATGTCTTAAAAATGCGTGTCCAAGACCTACACCCTCACTTGCACCCCTCTATAATTCCCGGAATATCGGCAAGTACAAAACTTCTGTGGTCGCCAAGATCGACTACACCCAAATTCGGCTCAAGCGTTGTAAAGTGATAATTTGCAATTTTCGGATCTGCTTTTTTGTCGTCATTGATAGCAATGTTGACTTACCTACATTAGGAAAACCTACAAGTCCGACGTCAGCCAAAAGCTTCAATTCAAGTACAATTTCACGTTCATCGCCTGTTTGTCCGTTTTTCGCAAAGTTCGGAGTTTGTCTTATCGCCGTAGCGAAATGGCATTACCCCAACCGCCGTTACCGCCTCTTGCAAGAACAACCTCTTTATCGGGATCGGATAAATCGGCAATCAAACGATTGCTTTCCGCGTCACGAACGATTGTACCTTTGCGGTACTTTTGATTATAATATCTTCACCCTTTTTACCCCTTTTGACGTTTACCCGAACCGTCCATACCGTTTTGAGCGACATACTTTCTCTTATATCTGAAATCCATAAGAGTAGTCATACCAAGCTCAACCTTGAATATAACATTACCGCCTTTGCCACCGTCACCGCCGTCAGGACCGCCTGCCGCAACATACTTTTCACGATGAAAAGATATTGCACCGTTACCGCCCTTACCGGCCTTTATAAAAATTTTAGCCTTATCTATAAACATATTTATTCTCCGTTTCGATTATTAACAATTATATATTTTTTCCAACTTATAATATATCATTACACCGCCGTTTGTGTCAATAGTTATTTTATATAATGAATTATTAATTATTCAAAAAAAATATACCCTACGAGTGTAAGGCATATTTTTTCTTATGCACGCGGGTGCGCTTTTGCATATACGTCTTTAATTTTACTGTTCATCATTCTTGAATAAACTTGTGTCGATGAAATATCGGCATGTCCCATCATTTCTTGAATTGAATGTAAATCAGCACCGTTTTCGAGAAGATGTGCCGCAAACGAATGACGTAAAGTATGCGGTGTTATATCAGTTTCAATACCTGCGATATGCTGATAGTATTTTATAAGTTTCCAGAAACCCTGTCTTGAAAGACGCGCACCGCTGCAATTTACGAACAACGCTGTTTCGTTTTCATCTTTAACCATATATTTTCTGACATTGTTTATGTAATTTTCAAGTGCGTCTTTTGCCTGATGTCCCATAGGAATAATACGTTCTTTCTTTCCGCCCTTACAACGAACAAAACTCATAGGAACATTAACATCACTT
>VOFC01007199.1_pt1 | contig 32703 bp, 51 predicted proteins | sample 5384161 | NCBI WGS metagenome assembly VOFC01 (sample SAMN12384722, study PRJNA508395) | human gut metagenome | isolation source: healthy gut B | host: Homo sapiens
TTCCCGGCAGCAGAAGTGATTTATGGAGACAGCTTAAAGAAAGCAACACTTTCCGGTCAGTCGGGAGAAGGTGTATTCCGTTTTGCAGACGATACGACAATGCTTACAGTAGCAGAGGATCAAAGTGAACAGGAGATGATCTTCACACCGGCTAATCCGAACTACAAGACAGTTACATCAAATATTCCTGTAACAGTAAAACCGAGAAGCATTACGATCAGACCGGACCGTATGGAGAAAGAATATGGACAGACGATCACAGAGTATAACTGGTCAATCAGTGATGGAAGTCTGGCAGGGGATGATCAGTTAGAGGATCTGAAAATAAATGTCACATTGACCGCAGGATGCAGAAAAAAGAAAACTGTACGGTCGGTTTTTATGATATTACAGAAAAACTCCGCTGACAGCAGATAATGCGAATTACGCAGTACTGTTTAAACCAGGAACACTGCAGGTACAGCCAAAACCTCTGGGCGTTGCATGGAATACGGACGGAACTGTGATTTATACAGGGAAAGAAGCAAATGTGTCTGCAGAATTTACAGGGGTATTGTTCGAAGATGACTGCAAGGCGGTTGTAGAAGGTGGAAATGAAATCAAGACCGGAACATATACAGCCACCATTGTCGGAATGATTGGTGAACAGAGTGATAATTATGTGCTTCACGGAGAGGATACAGACTATCAGATAGATTACCAGATTGTGAAGAAAGAAGAAACAAAGAATCAAACCGATTCAAAGGAAACACCGACAGGTACTGCAGGAAAGAAACCAACAGGAACTTCAGTGTCAGGAAAACAGGTGAAAACAGCAAAGACAGGAGACAGCATCAGTTACATATGGATTCTGATGATTGCAGGATCAATTGCAGTGATCGGTGGAATGATTTATGTTATTAGAAGAAGAAAACAGAAGTAAAATTAAAGTGAATCTATAAACGATAGATAGAAAGGTGTCAGGCATATGTGGAAGCTGTTATTTTAAACTTCAGCCTGACACCTTTTGTTGAAAAAAAAGATAAAATTAGTATATTATGAAAACAGATGCGGTATATCCTAAAGATGCAATAAAAAGTGTTTCTGACCGCAATGTGTTGAGAGAAAAAAGGAGAGTGAGAAATGAGTGAATTAAGTAAAAAAAGCAAGAAATAGAACAAGGGTCCAGATGGTACTGACAATGTTGGTTATTGTCTCCATTATCAGACAATTCTTTTTTAGGAAACTATCACAATATGTTTCTTGGAATTCTAACATTGATTTTGTTTATGGTGCCACAGTTTATCGACAAGAAACTTGGAGTGACAATTCCGGTTGGTCTGGAAACGGTTATTCTGATTTTTATCTTTTTCAGCGGCGGCAATCGGGTTTGCGCTGATTGATTTATTCAACAGAAGTGATCGATTTTCAATTAAGATGTCCCCATACTTTGTGGCATTTTTTTTGCATTTTGTTTTTCAATGACAGTTGGTGTTTTGTGGGAGTTCTTTGAATTCAGTATGGATTGGTTTTTCGGATTGGATATGCAGAAAGACTGGATCGTTCCGGCAATCAATTCCGTGAAGCTGAATCCGACAGGAGCAAATATCCCAATCCATGTAGATGTTCAGTCTGTTGTGATCAACGGTGAGACGTGGAATCGGGCGGATATTTAGACATTGGAATCGTAGATACAATGAAAGATCTTATGGTGAATTTTGTCGGAGCCGTTGTATTTTCTGCAATTGGAATTTTATACCTGAAACATCGCGGAAAAGGGAAATTGGCAGCTTCATTAATTCCACAGGTGAGAGATACGGATGCAGAAGTATCTGAGAAATAGAAAACGTAAAGGACAGATCGATGAACAGTCAAAAAGAAATTAGAAATATAAAGATAAAAAACCAGTTAGAACTCTGGCTGTTCTGTGCAATTATCGGTGCAGTTGCCGGCGGATTGGTCTGGGCACTTTTGAAGATCATGGCAGTCGGAATGAATCTTATCTGGGAATGGGTTCCGGAACATTTTTCATTACCATACTATACGATAGTGGTCTGTGTGATCGGTGCATTTTTTGTCGGTGTCTTCCGGAAGATGTTCGGAGATTATCCGGAGGAAATGGAAACTGTTATGGCAAAAGTGAAAACGGAAAAGCATTATGATTATAAAAATATGCTTGTCATGATGATCGCAGCAGTGCTACCACTTTTGATCGGAAGCAGTGTAGGACCGGAAGCCGGGCTTACCGGAATTATCGTTGGAATGTGTTACTGGGCAGGAGATAATCTGAAGTTTGCCAGACAGCATGCGAAGGAATACTCCCAGATCGGGGTAGCAGCATCCTTAAGTGTTTTATTCCATGCTCCGCTATTTGGATTGTTTGAAGTGGAAGAAAACACTTTAGAAGAGAATAATTCAGAACAAACTGTTGTTCCGGCAGGAATTTCATCAAAGATATTTATTTATGGAATCGCAATTGCTGCTGCAACAGGTATTTATGCAGGACTTTCCGCAGTATTCGGTTCAGGACTTTCCGGATTTCCAAGCTTTGAGGCAGTTGAGATCGGAAAGATGGACTATGCATTAATTCTTCTCTATATTATTGCAGGATGCGTGTTAGCTGTTTTTTATGAAAAGACACATCAGATAACGAAGAAAACTGCGAAAAAGGTACCGGCAGTTCTCCGGGAAGTTCTCGCAGGAATTTGTCTTGGAATCTGTGGAATGTTAATCCCGGCAGTTATGTTTTCGGGAGAAGAACAGATGGGAGTGTTGATGAAAGAGTATAGTCATACCTTCCGTTAGCACTGATCGGAGTTGCATTTTTGAAAATTCTGCTTACAAATCTTTGTATACAGTCAGGATTAAAAGGAGGACATTTCTTCCCAATCATTTTTGCAGGAGTATGCATGGGATATGGCGTGGGAATGCTGATCTGCGGAAATGCAGAGAGTCATCTTGTTTTCGCATCTGCAATTGTTACAGCGGCGCTTCTAGGTGGAACGATGAAAAAGCCGCTAGCCGTTACAATGCTTCTGTTTCTATGCTATCCGGTGAAATTGTTCGTATGGATTTTTGTGGCTGCGGCAGCAGGCAGCAAATGCCTATCCTTATTTGATAAGAGAAAAGTGGAAAACAAAAATTCCGTTGAGTGAAAACTCAGCGGAATTTTTTTACCCTTTTTGAGATGTCTTCCAGTTCTTCTTTGGAAAGTTCCGGGAGACGTTCTAATTTATCCAGGAACATCATTGCCGTTTCACGACGCTGCATCTCTACAATCTGTCCGTAATAAATTGTTGTGATTGTGGCTGCAACAATATCACTGATCGGTTCTGCAAGAAAGACTGCAAAAACCTTATCCTGAATAAAGAGTGGCAGGATAAAGATCAGCGGAATCAGCAAGATCAGTTTTCTTAAGCAGGCGAGCAGCAGACTGACCTTTGCCTGTCCCAATGCCATGAAACTTTGCTGACATGAAACCTGGAATCCGAGGGAGAAAATACCTGCCATATAGATTCTCAGCGCCCATGCGGTATAAGTGATCAGATCCGTATTGTTGGAAAAGATTCCTGCAAACAGCTTAGGAAACAGCAGCATGATCAGCCAGAAACAGCTGGTGAAAATCGTACAAACCTTAAATTGTGTAAAGAAGGCTTTTTTAACACGCTCTTTATTGCCGGCACCGAAATTATAACTCATGATCGGCTGTCCGCCCTGGCATATTCCCTGCAGCGGCAAAGTTGCAAGCTGGCTGACACTTGTGATGATCGTCATGGCTCCGACAGCAAGGTCTCCACCATATCTTGACAGACTGGAAGTAAAGCTGATGGAGAGAATACTTTCTGTGGAGAGCATGACAAAAGTGGAAATACCAAGTGCCAGGCATGGTAAGATAACATCCTTTTGTAATCTGAAATTTTCTTTTCTAAGATGAAGGATCGTCTTCTTCCCGGATAAGAAGCGAAGAATCCAAATGGCGCCGACTGCCTGACTTAAAACGGTGGCAAGTGCGGCACCTCTTACACCAAGATTGAATATGAAGATAAAAACCGGATCAAGGATGATATTGATCACAGCACCGATGACGGTGGTCATCATACTGATCTTTGCAAATCCCTGTGTAGTGATGAAAGGGTTCATTCCCATAACGATCAGTACAAAAATACTTCCAAGGATGTAGATTCTTGCGTATGCTACTCCGTACGGCAGTGTCTTCTCGCTGGCTCCAAAAAGTGTCAACAGCTGTGGTGCAAATGTAAAGAAGACTACAGTAAGTATGACAGCCATAAGGATGAGAAGCGCAAAACAGTTTCCAAGGATTTTTTCAGCTGTTTTATTATCTTTCTTTCCCATAGATATCGCAGCACGCGGAGCACCACCGGAACCTGCAAGCATAGCAAAAGCGTTGATCAGCATAAGGATCGGTGTAAATAATCCAACGCCGGTTAATGCCGCGGCTCCAACACCGGAAATGTGTCCGATATAGATTCGGTCTACAATGTTATATAGAAGATTGATGATCTGGGCGACAACCGCAGGAATTGCAAGCTGTGCCAGAAGGCGCGGAATCTTTTCAGTCTCCATCGCCTGAGAATTTGATTTGCTATTCATATCTGTTTTCTCCTAAATAGATTTAAAGTCAAAGAAGATTATACATCTCGTGTAAAGGAAAAAGCAATAAGAAATCCAAAGTCACTATTGTATCAGGAATAGAAACTTTGGATTTTGATATTGTCAATATTTTACCATATATGCATGATGTGTTGCATTGCAAGGCTGACTACTGTAATACCAACCCAGCAGGAAGCACCGAGAAGGATTGGCTTTCCACCAGATTTGACCAGCCTCACAACATTGCTGTTCAGACCGATCGCAGCCATAGCCATGATAATGAAGAACTTAGACAGTTCTTTCAGCGGAGCAAATACATCTGCACTTACCCCAAGGCTCATGCATACAGTTGTAATGACGGCCGCAATGATAAAGTACAGGATGAACATTGGAAAAGCTCTTTTTAAGCTGAACTTACCAGATGATTTTCCGTCTTTTGCGGCTGATTTCGCACGGACCAGTGAGAGTACAAGTGTAATCGGAATGATTGCAAGCGTACGTGTCAGTTTAACTGTGACAGCAGTATTGAGTGTTTCACTTCCAAGATTCCACATACTGTCCCAGGTAGAGGCAGCAGCAGTGACGGAAGACGTATCATTGATCGCAGTTCCGGCAAAGACACCGAAAGCATTTCCGCTTGTTGTGTCGAAGCCGAGTGCATTTCAAGCACCGGGAAAAGTACAGCAGCGATAACATTGAAGAAAAAGATAACAGAAATCGCCTGTGCGACTTCTGTGTCATCGGCGTCAATGACAGGCGCTGTAGCAGCTATCGCAGAACCACCGCAGATGGAAGAACCGACACCAACAAGGATAGATGTGTTGGAAGGAACATTCAGTACCTTGCGGAGCAGCCATGCAATGATCAAGAATATCAATAAATTTACACAGAATTCATTACAGGCAGTTCAGAACTGTGAGAAGATTGCTGCGGATAACGGGAATCAGGAACTGGCGCAGGAGCATTTGCTGTATGCGCTGCTGACACAGGATGACAGTCTGATTTTAAAATTATTTGAGAAGATGAACATTCAGGGCCAGCTCTTTATTAACAGTATCGAGCAGGCAATCGGCAAGAGACCGAAGGTACAGGGAGGTCAGGCTTATGTCGGTCAGGACTTGAATAATGTGCTGATCCATGCAGAGGATGAGGCAAAACGGATGGGTGATGAATACGTATCCGTAGAGCATCTGTTTCTTTGCAATGCTGAAGTATGCAAGCCGTGAGTTGAAGCAGATTTTCCGTGAATATGGTATCAGCAGAGAGGGCTTCCTCCATGCGCTGTCAACAGTAAGAGGAAATCAGAGAGTTACTTCTGACAATCCGGAAGCAACTTATGATACATTGAATAAATACGGGCAGGATCTTGTTGAAAAAGCAAGAGATCAGAAACTGGATCCCGTCATCGGACGTGACAGCGAGATCCGTAATGTGGTACGTATTTTGTCCCGTAAGACAAAGAATAATCCCGTGCTGATCGGTGAACCCGGTGTCGGTAAAACTGCAGTTGTAGAAGGACTTGCACAGCGAATCGTCAGCGGAGATGTACCGGAAGGACTGAAAGATAAGACAATCTTTTCGCTGGATATGGGGGCACTGGTAGCAGGAGCCAAGTATCGTGGTGAATTCGAGGAACGTCTGAAAGCAGTTCTTGAAGAAGTGAAAAATAGTGATGGAAAGATCATTCTGTTCATTGATGAGCTGCATACCATCGTTGGCGCAGGAACAACAGACGGTGCACTGGATGCAGGCAATATGCTGAAACCTATGCTTGCCAGAGGTGAGCTTCACTGTATCGGTGCTACGACTCTGGATGAATACAGACAGTATATTGAGAAAGATGCCGCTCTGGAACGTCGTTTCCAGCCTGTCTTGGTAGATGAGCCAACCGTTGAGGATGCAATCTCTATCCTTAGAGGACTGAAAGAGAGATACGAAGTCTTCCATGGAGTTAAGATCACAGATAGTGCGCTTGTTGCGGCAGTTACACTTTCGAACAGATATATTTCTGATCGTTTCCTGCCGGATAAAGCGATCGACCTTGTTGATGAGGTGTGCCCTGATCAAGACAGAGCTGGATTCCATGCCGACCGAGCTGGATGAAATGCGCCGTAAAGTGATGCAGATGGAGATTGAAGAGTCTGCACTTAAGAAAGAGGAAGATCGCTTAAGTAAAGAGCGTCTGGAACATTTGCAGGAAGAATTGGCAGAACTGAAAGCGCAGTATGCAAGTAAGAAAGTACAGTGGGAGAATGAGAAGAATTCCGTAGAGCATGTGCAGAAGATCCGTGAGCAGATCGAGCAGGTGAACAAGGAGATTCAGAAAGCCCAAAGAGAGTATGATTTGAATAAGGCAGCAGAGCTTCAGTATGGTCGCCTTCCACAGCTGCAGAAACAGCTGGAAGAGGAAGAGGCAAAGGTAAAGGCAAAAGATCTTTCACTTGTGCATGAATCCGTTACAGATGATGAGATTGCAAAGATCGTTTCCAGATGGACAGGTATCCCGGTTGCAAAACTGAACGAGAGCGAGAGAAACAAAACTCTTCACCTTGCAGATGAATTGCATAAACGTGTCATTGGACAGGATGAAGGAGTAGAACTTGTGACAGAGGCAATCATCCGTTCCAAAGCAGGTATCAAAGACCCTACAAAGCCGATCGGTTCCTTCTTGTTCCTTGGTCCTACAGGTGTAGGTAAGACAGAGCTTGCAAAGGCACTTGCCCAGAGCCTGTTTGATGATGAGAACAACATGGTTCGTATCGATATGAGTGAGTACATGGAGAAATACTCCGTGTCCAGACTGATCGGAGCTCCTCCGGGATATGTCGGATACGATGAAGGCGGACAGCTGACAGAAGCAGTCAGAAGAAAACCATATTCTGTTGTACTTTTCGATGAGATCGAGAAAGCACATCCGGATGTCTTCAATGTATTGCTTCAGGTGCTTGATGATGGACGAATCACAGATTCCCAAGGACGTACAGTTGACTTCAAGAATACAATCTTGATCATGACTTCCAACATTGGTGCAAACTATCTGCTGGAAGGAATTAAGGACGATGGTTCGATCGATGAACAGAGTCAGGAGATGGTAATGGGTGATCTGAAAGCACATTTCAGACCAGAATTCCTGAACCGTCTGGATGAGATCATCATGTTCAAACCACTGACAAAAGAAAAATGTACGTTCCATCATTGACCTTTCTAGTTGCTGATGTGAACCGCCGTCTGGAAGAACGTGAACTGAGTGTCGAGCTGACAGATGCAGCGAAAGACTTTGTTGTGGAAGGTGGATATGAGCCGATGTACGGTGCAAGACCACTGAAACGTTACTTGCAGAAGAATGTAGAGACATTAGCTGCAAAACTGATCCTTGCAGGAGATGTGGGACGTGGAGACACGATCTTGATCGATGTGAAGGACGGTAAACTGACAGCAGGTGTGAAGAAATAAAAAATATGATACCAGGGTCAAAAGGTCTGAAACCACCGGTGCTTGCACAAAGGTGGTGTAATGGCCTTTGGGACCCCCCCAATATGAGCATAAAAGTGGAGCGTAAGCTTCACGATATGCGAATAGTGGGTAGGATTGTGGGAGTGCATTGCACAAAACAATCCGTAGGTATCTAGTTGGGGGCTTTTGCCCCCAACATCAAAAATATCAGTATAGTTACGATATAATATACAGGGCTGTGAAAAATGAAAATTTTCTGGAGATTTTTAGAAAATTGAATTTTTCACAGCTCTTTTTTTCGTTCACCGAAGTAATTGATACAAGAGCAGACTCTATGTTAAAATAAGAAACTGACAGAATGTATATGCATACAACAAGAATTAATACTAAGAAAGAACTCAGGCGGAATCCAAGAAAGGAGGCTCCCATGGCGCGCATTATTTTCCACATCGACGTCAATTCAGCATTTTTAAGCTGGACGGCGGTTGAACAATTGAAAAATGGATCAAAAGTGGATCTGCGGGAGATTCCGGCGATTATTGGCGGAGATCAGAGCTCGCGTCATGGAATCGTTCTTGCAAAATCATCACTTGCCAAATCCTATGGGATTCAGACGGGTGAACCTGTAGTAAATGCATTTCGAAAATGTCCGAACCTTGTGACAGCACCGCCGAATCATAAGATGTATCGAGAAAAGAGCCGGATGCTGATGGATTTCCTGCGGACATATACAAAGAAGATCGAACAGGTCAGTGTCGATGAATGTTATATGGATTTTACAGAGCTTGTCGGGCGATATCCAACACCGGTGGACGGTGCAATGGAGATTAAAAAAGAAGTGAAGAAGCGTTTTGGATTCACGGTGAATATCGGAATCTCCAGTAATAAGTTACTAGCGAAGATGGCTTCGGATTTTCAGAAACCGGATCGGATCCATACGTTATTTCCGGAAGAGGTTCCGCAGAAAATGTGGCCGCTTCCGATTGGAGAACTCTTTATGGCAGGGCGTTCAAGTGTGGAAGTCTTCAAGAAACTTGAAATCAATACAATTGGAGATCTTGCTCATGCGGATGTAAATGTAATTACGCTGCATTTAAAAAGTCATGGACGGATGCTTTGGAATTTTGCAAATGGAATTGGAGACGATAAGGTACAGTATGAACCGGAAGAGGCAAAGGGAGTAGGAAATTCAACGACTCTGTCAGAGGATGCAACGACTTATGAAGATGCGAGAGATGTATTTCGTGAGCTTGCACAGAGCGTGGGAAGCAGACTGAAGAAGGCAGGCAAGAAAGCCGGGATGGTGAGTATGGAGGTACGCTACTATGATTTCAGAAATATGTCGCATCAGGTGCAGCTTCAAAAGCCGACGAATGATCCGGTTATCTTATGTGAGACAGCATGTAATTTGTTCCGTGAAAGCTGGAGTGGAGAACCTGTCCGTCTGCTCGGAATCCGAACGTCAAAGTTAGTAGAAGAGAATGCACCGGAGCAGCTGACAATTTTTGATATTGAATTTCCAAAAGAACCGGATGAGAAACATAAGAAATTAAATGCTGCATTGGAACAGCTGAACAACCGTTATGGAAAGGGTGCGGTTGTGAAAGGCACATTTTATAAACCGGACGGAAAGAAGAAAAAAGATGGAATTTAGAAGAGATAGAAAGAGGAACGTGCATTGAAAGAGAAAAATTATAATCTGGAATTGATTCGAATGATTTCTTTTTATATTTGTTATTGTGATCCATGTATCAAACTATTACTGCAGAGCCTATGGCGATATTACGATTGGGGAGTACAGTTTTTCACTGCTATTAAATCTGCTGGCAAGGATAAGTGTACCATGTTTTTTTCATGATTACAGGAGCACTTCTGCTTGGAAGACAGGAATCACTTCATAAACATGCAAAAAAGAATCTTTCGTTTTCTAATTGTTCTGCTTGTGTGGAGTGTAATATATATGATCTGGAATGCAGTTTATATGAGGGATCCTTATCAAATCAAAGATTTATTATATAAGCCGGTAGAACAGCATCTGTGGTATCTGTATGCAATGATTCCGATCTATCTGGTACTTCCTTTTTTCCAGGTTATGTGTAAAGGGATGAACCTTCGGATGGAACGCGCATTTCTTGTGGTGATTACGGCGGCTGTTTTGTTCAATTATATTTCCACATTTTTTGATGAAAAGATGTATTATTCCGTCCCAATGGTGGGGGACAGAATCTATTCTTATTATGTATTTATCGGATATTATATATATAAATATCGTAAGCATGTGATGAAGGGGAAAATGATTCCGGCAGGTATTTTTGTAGTATGCATGGCATTAAATTATGGGCTGACTTATGCGGCAACCTTGCAGGATGGAGAACATTATGAACGTCTGCTGGAATATGGTAATCCACTGCTTGCACTGGCAGCAACGATGACATTTCTTATGTTAGTACGATTGAAAAAGAGCGAATTCAATCCGTCAGAACAGGCAAAGAAGTGGATTGACAGATTTTGTGGATGTTCCTTTGGGATTTATTTGATCCATATCATGTTTCTTGATGTTTATAAGAGAAATATTAAGCCAGAGACATTTTCAGCCTGGATCAGATTCCGGTAGTGAGTGTGGGACTTGTGTTATTGTCATTTGGATGTGTCTGGCTGATTCGAAAGACGAAAACAGGACGAAAGATTATGTAGGTTTTTTTTGCATATGTGGTGAGATTATGTTATTCTATAAAGGTTAAGACAATCGTTATTTGCCTGAAAGTCAATGATGCAATACACCAGTTCAGAACAGGAGGGTTAGATCATGAAATTAGATAAATTATTAGAACGCCTGGACTACACAGTAGTACAGGGAAGTGATTCTACGGAAGTAACAACACTGATCAATGATTCAAGAAAAGTGGAAGAAGGATCTGTTTTCGTGTGTATCAGCGGAGCAGTATCTGATGGACATAAATATGCAGCGGACGTTGCGGCGAAAAGGTGCGGCAGCTGTTGTTGTAGAGAAAGATGTCGAAGTGCCGGAAAATGTGACTGTAATTAAGGTAGAGGATACTCGTTATGCACTGGCTCTGATGTCAGCGGCTTACTTTGGATATCCGGCAGATAAGATGAAAGTCATCGGTATTACAGGAACAAAAGGAAAGACAACAACAACTTACATGATCAAGTCTATTCTTGAAGAGACAGGACACAAGGTTGGATTGATCGGTACAATCGAGGCAATTATCGGAGACAAGAAGATCCCGTCATGTAATACAACACCGGAGTCTTATACAATCCATAGATATTTTGCAGAGATGGTAGAAGCTGGCTGTGACTGTGTTGTTATGGAAGTTTCATCACAGGGACTGATGCTTCACAGAACAGCGGGAATTCCATTTGAGATCGGTATTTTCACACATCTTGGAAGAGATCATATTGGTCCGAATGAGCATAAGGATTTTGATGATTACAAGAGATGCAAAGGGCTTTTGTTCAAACAGTGTAAGCTCGGAATCGCTAATGTGGATGACAAGTATTTCAAAGATGTATTTAAAGGGTCTACATGTAAGATTGAGACATTCGGATTTTCACCGGAGGCAGATCTTCGCGCAGAGAATGTAGAACTGGTATCCGACCAGGATATCTTGGTGTTGCATACCATGTTGCAGGCGTGATGGACTTTGATGTGGAAATCGATGTTCCAGGCAAGTTCAGTGTTTACAATTCACTGACTGCAATCTCAGTCTGCCGCCATTTCCAGGTGCCGGTTGAGATGATCAAAGATGCACTTAAGAAGGCAAAGGTAAAAGGACGTATCGAGATGATCAAGGTGTCTGATGATTTTACACTGATGATCGATTATGCGCACAATGCGATGAGTCTTGAAAGTCTTCTGACAACATTGAAAGAATATAATCCGAAACGTCTTGTATGTCTGTTCGGATGCGGCGGAAACCGTTCTAAAGACAGAAGATTCGAGATGGGTGAGGTATCTGGAAGACTGGCAGACCTGACAATCATTACATCAGATAATCCGAGATTTGAAGAACCACAGGATATTATTAACGATATCAAAACCGGAATCGCAAAGACAGATGGAAAATATGTGGAAATCTGTGATCGTAAAGAGGCAATCAAATATGCAATCGAACACGGCGAACCGGGTGATGTTATTGTGCTGGCAGGAAAAGGACATGAGGACTATCAGGAGATCTGCGGCGTGAAGCATCCGATGGATGAGCGCGTGCTGATCAAAGAAGTTTTGGAAGAATTAAAAGAGAAATAAGATTGTGTTTGCAGATGTTATTGTAGATATACAACATGAAAAACTGGATAAGATCTTTCAGTACCGAATACCGGAACGACTGAAAGACGAGCTGTATCCGGGGCTGGAAGTAATTATCCCTTTTGGAAAAGGAAACCGGCAGATCAAAGGTTATGTGACTTCATTATCAGAGACTTGCAATTATGATCTGTCAAAGGTGAAGGAGATTACAGACATTTCCAGAAACAGTGTGGCAATCGAAGCGAGACTGATCGCGCTGGCGGCATGGATGAAAGAGCAGTATGGCGGAACGATGATCCAGGCGCTTAAGACAGTGCTGCCAATCAAGCAGGAGAATGCGAAGGTAAAGAAACATCTCCGTTTGCTGCTTACTGAGGAAGAGAGTCAGGAGAAGCTGGCTTTTTATCAGAAAAAGAATCAGAAAGCAAGAGTAAGGCTTTTGGAAGCTTTGAAGGAAGCCCCAATTCTGGATTATGAGCTGGTGACGAAAAAAAATTAAATGTGACACTGCCTGTGATCCGGGCATTGGAAGAGCAGGGCGTGTTGAAGATAGAGTCAGAGCAGGTATACCGTAATCCGGTGAAACAGGCAAAGAAATCACAACAGGAGATCATCTATACGGAAGAACAGCAGCATGTGATCCAGGGGTTCCGGCAAGACTATCTGTGTGGAACAAGGAGAACTTATCTGCTTCACGGAGTGACCGGAAGTGGAAAGACAGAAGTCTATATGGAGATGATCCGCACGGTTGTTGACCAGGGAAAACAGGCAATCGTTCTGATTCCGGAGATCGCACTGACCTATCAGACAGTGATGCGGTTTTACCGCTGTTTCGGCGACAGAGTTTCTATCATGAACTCAAGACTGTCTGCCGGAGAACGTTATGATCAGATGATGCGTGCAAAGCGGGGAGAGATCGATGTGATGATCGGTCCCCGCTCTGCCCTGTTTACACCATTTCCGGATTTGGGGTTGATTGTTATTGACGAAGAGCATGAACCAACCTACAAGAGTGAGCAGGTGCCACGTTATCATGCAAGAGAAGTAGCAGTTCACAGGGCAGAAGTAGAAGATGCCAGCGTTGTGCTTGGAAGTGCAACTCCGTCGATGGAGGCAATGTATCGGGCAAGGCTTGGTGAGTATCAGCTTTACGAGATGAAGAATCGTTCTCATATGCAGCAGATGGCGACTGTGCATACAGTTGATATGCGAAAGGAACTGAAGAATGGAAACCGTTCCATCTTGAGTGAGAAGCTGCAGGAACTGATTGAAGACAGACTGAATGCAAAAGAGCAGATCATGCTGTTTTTGAATCGCAGAGGATATTCTGGTTTTATTTCCTGCAGAGAATGTGGCCATGTAGTGAAATGCCCGCACTGTAATGTATCCTTGTCGGTACACAAAGGTGGAAAAATGGTCTGTCATTACTGTGGTTATGAACAGCCGAAGGTGACGAAGTGTCCGGAATGCGGTTCCCGTTATATCGGAGAATTCCGCGCAGGAACCCAGCAGATCGAGGACATGGTGAAAGCAAGATTCCCACAGGCAAGAGTTCTCCGTATGGATATGGATACGACGAAGAAAAAAGGATTCCCATGAGCAGATTTTATCTGCCTTTGCGAATGAAGAGGCGGATATTCTTGTGGGAACACAGATGATCGTAAAGGGACATGATTTTCCAAAGGTCACATTAGTCGGTGCATTGGCAGCGGATATGTCACTTTATACAGATGATTATCGTTCCGGTGAGCGAACATTTCAGCTTTTGACACAGGCAGCAGGCCGTGCCGGAAGAGGTGACAGACCGGGTGAGGTCGTGATTCAGACTTACGATCCGGAGCATTATGCAATCGAGGCTTCAGTAGCGCAGGATTATGAAGCATTCTATGAGAAAGAAATCCGTTACCGCAGTCTGATGGGATATCCACCGGTGGAGAACCTGATGGCAGTACTTGCAGCATGTGAAGATGAGGTGCTTTTAGAGAAAGCGTGCAAGTATCTGAAGGAATACATTTTGCGGATCAAAGGTCAGGCACAGCTCGACGTGATCGGCCCGGCAAGTCCGGGAGTGGATAAGATCAAAGATATTTACCGGAGAGTGATTTACGTAAAAGCGCCGGAATACCGAACCTTAGTTGTATTAAAAGACAGGATGGAACAATATATAGAAATTAACTCAGGGTTTCAGAAAATGAGAATCCAATTCGATTTTAACCCGATGAATTTATAGAAAAGAGAGGAAAGAATAATGGCAATCAGAGAAGTAAGAGAGATGGGCGATGATGTTCTTGAAAAACAGTGTAAACCAGTGACGAAGATGACACTTCGTACAAAGATTTTAATTGAAGATATGCTTGATACGATGTATGAGAAGATGGGTGTGGGTCTTGCAGCACCGCAGGTTGGTATTCTCAAACAGATTGTAGTGATTGATGTCGGAGAAGGTCCGATCGTTTTGATCAATCCTGAGATTGTTGAGACATCCGGTGAGCAGACAGGCGAAGAAGGTTGCTTAAGTGTGCCGGGAAAATGGGGAATCGTAACTCGTCCGAATTATGTAAAAGTACGTGCACTTAATGAAAATATGGAGGAGTTTGAGATAGAAGGAGAAGAACTTCTTGCAAGAGCGTTCTGTCATGAGATCGATCACCTGGGAGGACACCTTTATGTAGAGAAAGTAGAAGGAGAACTGCATGATTCACCGGCCTACAACGAGGAAGATATGGAATACGAAGTGGAGGAATAATTGATGAGAATAATTTTCATGGGAACACCGGACTTCTCCGTGGGAACACTGGAGGCACTGGTGGAAGCAGGACATGAGGTATGTCTCGTAGTGAGCCAGCCAGATAAACCAAAGGGACGTGGTAAAGAGATGCAGCCAACTCCGGTGAAAGAAGCTGCGCTGAAACATGGGATTCCGGTTTATCAGCCAAAGAAGATCCGTGATCCGGAATGTGTAGAAGAACTGAGAAAATACAATGCAGATGTGATGGTTGTCATTGCATTTGGTCAGATCATTCCGAAAGAAATTCTGGAGATGACACCATACGGATGTATTAATGTACACGCATCTCTACTTCCGAAATACCGTGGTGCCGCGCCAATCCAGTGGTCTATCATCAATGGCGAGGAAGTGACAGGTGTTACAACAATGCAGATGAACGAAGGACTGGATACAGGCGACATGATCCAGAAGGTTGAAGTGCCGATCACAGAAGATGAGACAGGAGAAAGCCTTCATGATAAGCTTGCAGAGGCAGGAGCAAAGCTTTGTGTAGAGACTCTGAAAGCTATTGAAGATCATACGGCAACTTTCGAGAAGCAGGGAAAGCCCGACAGAATATGCCAGAATGCTCGATAAGAAGCTTGGAAATATTGACTGGAATACATCTGCAGTACAGATCGAACGTCTGGTGCGTGGCCTGAATTCCTGGCCAAGTGCTTACACACATTGGGACAAAAAGGTAGTGAAGATCTGGAGAGCAAAAGCAGAGGCTGATGGCACGGTAAAAGCAGAGCCTGGAACAGTGTTGAGTGTAGAGAAAGATTCCTTTACTGTTCAGACAGGGGATGGCGTCTTACGAGTTCTGGAACTTCAGATTCCGGGGAAAAAGAGAATGGATACAGGAGCTTTCTTAAGGGGATACACAATTGAAAGCGGAGTTAAATTTACACAGGAATAAGAGGACTTCTGGGGGGACTGCAGATAGATAACAGGAGGTAGTTTTAGTATGTATTATGGATTTTATTATGACTGGACTTATATACTGGTACTGATCGGTGTGGTTCTCAGCCTGCTCGCATCGTCCCAGGTGAAAGGAACATTTGCAAAATATTCGAAGATCCGCAGTTATTCAGGGATGACAGGACGAGAAGCGGCAGAACAGATTCTCAGAAGAAATGGAATCTATGATGTGCAGGTGACTCATATCGCGGGAAATCTGACCGATCATTATGATCCGAGAAACAAGACACTGGCACTTTCTGATCCGGTTTATAATTCAACTTCTGTAGCAGCAATCGGAGTTGCGGCACATGAGTGTGGTCATGCAGTACAGCATTTTGAAGGGTATGCACCTTTATCAATCCGTGGGGCACTTGTGCCGGTCGTAAATTTCGGTTCCATGATTTCCTGGCCGTTGATCATTATCGGCCTGTTTATGAATGGCCGATGTCCAGCTTCCTTATTGATATCGGAATTCTGCTCTTTATGGTAGCTGTGGCATTTCATCTTATAACACTTCCGGTGGAAATCAATGCTTCCAGAAGAGCGGTGAAGGTACTTGGAAATTCAGGAATGCTCCGTGAAGACGAAGTTGGTGGAGTGAAGAAGGTACTTCGGGCAGCAGCAATGACATATGTGGCAAGTGCGGCCGCAATGATTTTACAGCTTTTACGTTTGTTGATCCTGACAAATGGACGAAGAAGGAATGACTGATAAAAAAAAAAAATGCTGTAACTGTTCAGAGCCAACCTCCAAAATGCGGAGAATAGGAGATTATTTATGGGAAAGCAGATCAATGAACGCGAGGTCGTTCTTGAGATTTTGATGGAAATAACAGAGAATGGAGCATATAGTCATAAGATTCTTGGCGATGTTCTGTCAAAATATCAATATCTTGAGAAACGTGAGCGTGCATTTATTACCAGAGTTGTGGAAGGTACTCTGGAACATATGATAGAAATTGATTATATTTTGAATCAGATTTCTAAGACAAAGGTTAAGAAGATGAAACCGGTCATCCGTAATCTTCTTCGTAGCAGTGTCTATCAGCTGAAATATATGGATAGCGTACCGGATCATGCGGTGTGCAGTGAGGCAGTAAAGCTTGCGGTTCGAAAAGGATTTTCAGGTCTGCGGGGATATGTGAATGGAGTTCTGAGAAATGTTGTCCGCAAGATGGACGAGATCGAGTATCCAAAAGAAGATGTACAGAGATTGTCTGTGAAATATTCTGTCCCGGAATGGATTCTTTCTTTATGGAAGAAAGAATATGGGGAAGAGATCACAGAAAAGATGGCAGCAGATTTTCAGAAAGAGAAGCCGATTACGATCCGATGTTGTATGAACCGGGTTACACCGGAAGTATTGAAAGAAAACTGGAAGCAGAAGGAGCGAAAGTAGAAGCACATCCGTATCTTTCTTATGCGTTTTATCTTTCAGATTATGATTATCTGGAAGGTCCGGAAAGTTTTCAGGAAGGACTCTTTGCAGTACAGGATATCAGTTCTATGTTTGTCGGAGAACTGGCAGATCCAAAAGCCGGCGATCATGTAATTGATGTCTGTGCAGCACCGGGAGGAAAATCACTTCATGTGGCAGAAAGCTTCAGCTGGCAGATGAAGTGGCGGCGAGAGAGAATGGAACAGAAGAAAAGACAGGACGGGTTGAAGCAAGAGATTTGACTGAATATAAGACAAATCTGATTTGGCAGAATATCGACCGTTCCGGACTTGGAAATATTTGTGCTGTATGCAAGGACGCTTCTGTATTTGATGAGTATGATAAGGAAACAGCGGATCTTGTGATTGCAGACCTTCCATGTTCAGGTCTTGGCGTTCTTGGCAAAAACCAGATCTGAAATATCGCGTACAACCGGAAGATCTTGAAGAACTTGCAGATTTGCAGAGAAAGATTCTGACTTGCGCACAAGCAATCGTCAAGGATGGCGGCACATTGCTGTACAGCACATGTACCGTAAATCCGGGAGAAAACATGGACAATGTACACTGGTTCTTGAAAGAATACCCACAATTTGAACTGGACGATATTACAGAAAATCTTTGCAAGGAGTTACGAAGTGATGTGATCGAGAAGGGATGTATCCAATTCTTCCCGGGAGTTCACGATTGTGACGGATTCTTTATTGCAAGATTAAAGAAAAAAGCATGATTTTCAGGAAATGTGAAAAAATAGAAAAAGCAGACAAACAATGTGAATAACTCACAGAAAAAGCGATGAAATACAGGAGGAAAACTTTAAGATGAAGAAGGATATCCGTGCTTATGGATATGAAGAATTACAGAAAGAGATGGCGACAATCGGAGAAAAAAGCATTTCGTGCAAAACAGATTTATGAATGGCTGCATGTGAAGCTGGTAGATCATTTTGACGAGATGACGAATCTTTCAAAGGCATTGAGGGAAAAACTGGAAGAGAATTATGAGATTCTCCCGGTTGTTATGCTGGAGAGACAGATTTCCCAGATTGACGGTACGAACAAATTCCTGTTCCGTCTCTATGATGGAAATGTAGTCGAAAGTGTTCTTATGAAATATAAGCATGGAAATTCTGTCTGTATTTCCTCCCAGGTCGGTTGCAGGATGGGATGTGCATTCTGTGCATCAACGATCGGAGGTCTGGTGAGAAATCTTTCTCCGTCTGAGATGCTTGGACAGATCTATCAGATTCAGAAGATAAGTGGTGAGAGGGTTTCGAATGTGGTGATCATGGGAACCGGAGAACCGATGGATAATTACGATAATTTCCTGAAGTTTATTCATTTACTTACAGATGAGCATGGATTGAACATCAGTCAGAGAAATGTCACCGTATCAACCTGTGGAATAGTTCCAAAGGATGAAAGAACTGGCGAAAGAGCATTTACAGATTACACTTGCACTTTCGCTTCACGGTTCAAATCAGGAAAAACGAAGAAAATTGATGCCGGTTGCAAATAAATATGATATCACAGAAGTACTCGCAGCCTGTGACGAATATTTCAAAGAAACCGGTCGGAGAGTGAGCTTTGAGTACAGTCTTGTACATGGTGTGAATGATACGGATGAAGATGCACAGGAACTGATTCATTTATTAAAGCATAAGAACTGTCATATCAATCTGATACCGGTCAACCCGGTAAAAGAGCGTGATTTTGTTCGCCCAAGCCGCAAAAATGCCCTGAATTTCAAAAATAAACTTGAAAAAAGTGGAATAAATGTTACTATAAGAAGGGAAATGGGCTCTGATATTGATGGGGCCTGCGGTCAGCTCAGACGCCGCTACGTAGAAACTGAAGGAGAATAGAAGGTATGAAGACATTTTCAATTACAGATGTTGGAATGGTGCGACAGGTAAATCAGGACTACGTCTTTACGACGGGAAAACCACTGGGTATTCTCCAGAACCTGTTCGTGGTAGCGGATGGTATGGGTGGCCATCAGGCAGGAGATTATGCTTCCAAGTGTACTGTGGAAGTGATGATCAAAGAGATTGCGAAGAGCGAGGGTGAGGATATCGAACGTGTTCTTGTGAAAGCAATCAAGGCTGCCAATCGTGAGATTATCAAAGAAGCATCCGGTGACGAACATCTGAAGGGGATGGGAACAACGGTTGTTGCCGCTACTGTGAAAGAACAGATGCTGTATTTCGCCAATGTGGGAGACAGCCGTCTGTATCTGATCAATCAGGGAATCCAACAGCTAAGTAAGGATCATTCTCTTGTAGAAGAGATGGTTCGTCTCGGTGGAATTAAGCCGGAAGAAGCGAAGCATCATCCGGATAAGAATATTATCACAAGAGCGATCGGTGCAAAAGCTGATGTGGATGTGGACTTTTATGAACACCGTCTGAAACGGGGAGACATCATTCTGATGTGTACAGACGGATTAAGTAATATGGTGGAAGATGAAGAACTTTTCCATATTGTGCAGGGAAGCCGGGATATCGTCGAGGCAGGTGAGATGCTGGTGGAAGCAGCAAAAGAGAATGGAGGAACAGATAACATCGGAGTGGTATTGTTTGAGCCATTTGCAGATGAGGTGAGTATATGATTAAAGAAGGAGTATTTTTAGGGAAACGATACGAGATACTTGGTCGTATCGGTTCCGGCGGAATGGCAGATGTCTATAAAGGCAAGGACCATAAGCTGAACCGTTTTGTTGCGATTAAGGTTCTCAAGAGCGATTACCGTTCGGACGAGACATTTATTAAGAAGTTTTTGAGCGAAGCACAGGCGGCTGCAGGACTGATGCATCCAAACGTAGTCAATGTCTATGATGTAGGGCAGGATCGTGGTCTTTATTATATGGTCATGGAGCTTGTAGAAGGAATTACGCTGAAGGATTATATCGAGAAGAAAGGAAAGCTTTCAGCAAAAGAGACGATCAGTATTTCTATTCAGATGGTGACAGGCATTCAGGCAGCGCATAACTGCCATATCATTCACCGGGATATTAAGCCGCAGAATATTATTATTTCCAAAGATGGAAAGGTTAAGGTTACTGATTTCGGAATCGCGCGGGCTACGACATCAACGGCAACGCAGGCAGTAACAACAACGGTGATGGGATCTGTACATTACATCACCGGAGCAGGCAAGAGGCGGAATTGTCGATGAGAAGAGTGATCTTTATTCTGCCGGCATTACCATGTATGAGATGATCACCGGTCATGTTCCGTTTGATGGGGATTCGACAGTGACGGTTGCTTTGAAACATTTGAATGAAGTGATTAAGTCTCCTGCAGAAGAAGTACCGGATATTCCGTACAGTCTGGAGTGCATTATTATGAAATGTACACAGAAACTGCCGAATAAACGATATATGAGTTGTGAGGAACTGCTTCAGGATCTGAAGCACTCACTGGTAGATCCGGATGGAGATTTTGTAGTTCTTGATGGTGTGACAAAACGTATGCCGGCAGCATCCCAGGATACAGGACGGACCACGGTTGTTATGTCACCGGATGAACTGAATCGTATGAAGAATCGTCAGAATTATAATGATGATATGATGATGACGATGATTATGATGACGCAGAAGCCGTCGATGATGATGATTACGACGACCGCCGCAAAGACCGTTATGATGATCGCCGTAAGAAAAATGAAGGAATAAAGACACGAAGAAGATCATGAAGATTCTTATGGTTGTTGCCGGTGTTGTGATCGCACTTTTGATCATGTTCCTTGTAGGAAATGCAGTGGGCGTATTTAAAGGTGGAAAAGGAACGACTACACAACAAACAGATTCAGAGATGGTAAAAGTACCGGATGTGACAGGCAAGACATATGAGGAAGCTCAAAGAACTGAACAAATATGATCTCGGAATCCATAAAGTCAAAAAAGCCTTCCGATACTGTTGCAAAGGAAAGATTATGAGCCAGGATCCCGGGGATGGAAAGAAAAGTAAAGCGGCATACAACAGTCAATGTTGTGATCAGCGGTGAAGAAGCAAAAGATGACAACGATTCCGTTTGTCATCGGACAAGATGAATCGGATGCAGAGGCCGCCATCAAAGGAGCGAATCTTGTTGTTGAAAAAGGAGATCCGGTCTACAGTGATTGATGTGGAACAGGGAAAAGTTGTTTCAGTAGTCAGTCCAAGTGAAGGGGCAGAAGTGGATGAAGGATCAACAGTTACGATCGTTGTAGTCTTGGGAAACAGCCGGCAACTGTTCCGTCCATTGAAGGAAAAGAGCCAGTCAGAAGCTGAGTCAGCACTTGCAGCGGCGGCAGGACTTCGGGAAGTGCCAGTGAAGAATATAGTGATTCTGTAGCAGAAGAAGGAGTTATTATTTCACAGGGAACGGCATCCGGAAAAGCAGGTATCAAAAGGAGCAACGGTCAGCTATGTGGTAAGTAAAGGACCAAAGCTGAAAGTGACTACAGTACCGAATATCCTTTCTTCTAATAAGACGACGGCAGAGAAGTTGCTCCAGCAGGCAGGTCTTACAGCCGAATATCTTGGAGAAGACTACAGTGATAATTATCCGAAAGGACAGGTATTTTACCAGTCTGTCAGTGCAGGAACAGGTGGAAAGGGAACTTCCATTCAGTATATGGTAAGTAAAGGACCACAGCCATCGGATCCATCCGGTGAAGACGGTACCGAGTAAAGCAGAGAGCAAGTAATATATGCAGGGAAAGATTATAAAAGGAATTGCCGGATTCTACTACGTGAATGTAGTAGAATCCGGTCTTTTGAATGTAAAGCAAAGGGGTCATTCAGGAAGAATGGCATTAAACCACTGGTTGGAGATGAAGTGGAGCTGGAAGTCCTGGATGAAGAAGAAAAAATCGGAAATGTAACGAAAATCCTGCCGAGGAAAAATGAACTGATCCGTCCGGCAGTGGCCAATATAGATCAGGCACTGGTCGTATTTGCGGTAACGGAACCAAAGCCGCACTACAATCTGCTGGATCGATTTCTGGTTATGATGGAGCGGAAAGAGATTCCGGTCATTTTGTGTTTTTAATAAGACCGATCTTGCAGAACATCCTGAGATTGCAGAATTGGAGGAAGTTTATGCGTCCTGTGGCTATCCGGTGCTGTTTACCAGTGCAAAAGAAAAGAAGAAAATATAGAAAAATTAAAGCAGATGCTGAAAGGAAAGACGACTTCCATCGCAGGTCCGTCAGGAGTAGGAAAGTCCTCTCTGATCAATCTGCTCCAGTCAGGCGTACAGATGGAGACCGGAAGTATCAGCAGAAAAATTGCAAGAGGAAAGCATACCACGAGGCATTCCGAACTGATCATGATCAGTCCGGATTCCTATATTATGGATACACCGGGATTTAGTTCTCTTTATGTGAATGATTTTGAAAAAAGAAGAACTGAAATATTATTTTCGGAATTTTCTCCGTATGAAGGAAAAGGCAGGTTTAACGGCTGCGACCACATTCATGAACCGGGATGTGCAGTGAAAGAAGCAGTAGAGAGCGGAGCAATCCATAAGATACGCTATGAAGATTATACAGAGATGTATCGTGAATTAAAAGAAAAAGAAGAGGTATTAGAAATGAAGAATGTGTTAGCACCATCGATCCTTTCTGCGGATTTTAAAGTCCTCGGAGAGCAGCTTAAAAGTGACAGAGGCAGCAGGAGCAGAATATATTCATTTTGATGTAATGGATGGGATTTTTGTACCAAGTATTTCTTTTGGAATGCCGGTACTTTCCTGTATCAAAGGATATACTTCGCAGATACTGGATGCACATCTGATGATCACAGAACCGATCCGCTATGTGGAAGAATTTGCAAAAGCAGGAGCGGATATCATCACGGTTCATTTAGAGGCATGTGAAGATCTGCAGGCGACGATCGACAAGATCCATGCAGCAGGTGTGAAGGCAGGGGATTTCGATTAAGCCAAAAACTCCGGTGGAGGCATTTGTTCCGTATCTGGATCAGGCTGATATGTTCCTGGTCATGTCAGTAGAGCCGGGCTTTGGAGGCCAGGCGTTTATTCCGGAATCACTGGATCGTATCAGGGAACTGAGAAAAATGCTGTGTTTTATGTATCAATATCCTAAACAAATATTAACAATAGAACAACAGGTTCAATCATATATTGATGCTGGTATGATAATTACTTCTCGGTCAGATGTAGAAAATGCGTTGAATTCAGTTGGATTCTATCGCTTACGAGGATATTGTTTTCATTTATATGATAATGTTGCCAAAAAGTATGTTCCGGGGACAAGGTTTGAAGATGTCCTGAAACTGTATTATTTTGACCGGGAATTATCCGGCTTAATTTTTTCTATGATTTCTAAGATTGAGGTATCTTTGAGAGTACGATTAGTGGAATCGTTACTTATACATAGAGAACCACTTGTTTTGCAAGATTCGTCGATTTTTAAGGATAAAAAACTGTATTGGCAGAATATGTCTACCATAGCATCTGAGATTGCTCGATCTAATGATGTGTTCATTAAACATAATTTTAATAATCATGATGGAGAAGTGCCTGTATGGGCGATTGTTGAGGTTTTATCTTTTGGCACTTTGTCAAAGATAATTAAGAATTTGAAAACAGGAACGGGAAGTTCATACTCAGTATTGGCGGCTAATTATCAGTATAAATCGAAAAAGGGAAATTTGGTAAATCCATCTAAGAAAATGTTCACTTCATGGATACAGGGAGTCTCAATATTACGTAATATGTGTGCCCACAATTCGAGAATATACAATCGAACAATACATACTACACCAGAAATCCTTGATGTAGATAAAATTACACCTATGCCTGCGCATAACGGATTATATCAAATCTTATTGGCAATGAAATATCTAAGATCGTCAGATGAAGAGTGGAAAGAGTTTGTAGATGAATTTGATAAGTTGATTCAAAATTCTTGGACTGATCAGTTATTTGACAGCAGGTGAGCCGGAAGTTCGTGCATGGACAATCAAGAAGGGAACTAAGGCACCACAGGCAGCTGGTAAGATCCATACAGACTTTGAACGTGGATTTATCCGTGCGGAAGTAGTAAGTTATGATGATCTGATGGCATGTGGAACTCATGCGGCAGCGAAAGAAAAAGGATTAGTTCGTCTGGAAGGAAAAGACTATGTCGTTCAGGACGGAGATATCATGCTGTTCAGATTTAACGTTTAACAGATATAGGGAATATGCTTAAAAACCGGTTAGATTCATTGTTTTCTAATTGGAAAAGCAGTAAAAACAGGAATCAGGGACAACTAGATTTGTTCCTGATTTCTGTGGATATGAAAGGAAATAACATAATATGCATTACAATATCAGCTTTCCGAATTTAGGGATTTATCTGGATCATGTAGGAAAAAGCATCAGCATTTTTTGGTTTTTCCATTGCTTACTACGGCATGATCATCGGTGCAGCAATTTTGATTGGATTTCTGATTGCCACAGCGGAGGCAAAAAAGAACAGGACAAAATCCGGAAGACTATCTGGATATGGGAATTGTCGGAGTGATCGCAGGAATTGCGGGTGCAAGAATCTATTACGTGATTTTCTCCTGGGATTTATATAAAGATAATCTTTTGTCTATCTTTAATCTCAGAGAAGGTGGTCTGGCAATTTATGGTGGCGTGATCGGAGCAGTGAGCGCAGTTTTTGTGATGGCTGCTGTTAAGAAAAAAAATCACCATTTCAGATTTTGGATACAATTGCACTGGCGCTTCTGAATGGTCAGATGCTTGGACGTTGGGGGAATTTCTTTAACAGGGAAGCATTTGGAGAATATACGGATTGTCTGTTTGCGATGAGGCTTCCGGTTGATGCAGTAAGGCCGGGAGATATCACAGAACTTATGCGCGAGAACATGCAGAGAATTGACGGAGTCAGTTATATTCAGGTACATCCGACATTTTTATACGAGTCATTATGGTGTGCCGGACTTCTTATCATATTGTTTTTGTATAGGAAGCATAAGAAATATGAAGGTGAACTTTTTCTCATGTACCTGTTTGGATATGGGGCAGGACGTGTATGGATTGAGCGGCTTAGAACGGATCAGCTTGTTCTTCCGGGAATCGGATTTCCGGTGTCAGAACTTTCGGCAGGTTGCCTGGTGATTGTGACAGGAATTATGCTGATCTATTGCAGAAGGCATTGCAGAAAAAGAAATGAGAAGAAAAAAGTGGATCACGGTCAGAGGAATGACAGCATTACAGGACAAAGATCTAATACAGATTCTGGATTTTCAGATGTTCTATACCAATGGTTATATTTACTATAGAAGTGCAACTTCAGGTATTTCCTTATACGCTAAAATATCAACAAGATTGTAGGACGCGGGAAGAAAAAGAAGAAAATTTTGAATAACGTAAATTGTGAGATCAGACCCAATGAGTTTGTTGCGATTATTGGAGGATCGGGTGCCGGAAAGACCACTCTGATGAGTGCAATCAGTGGATTTGACAAAGAATTTACCGGAGCAGTTTACTGTAATGGGTGAACCTGATCGAACAGTTCCATTCACTGAAAAGCATTATAGGATTTGTGCCGCAGCAGGATATTATTTATGAAAATCTGACATTGAAAAGAATGCTTTTATATACTGCGAAATTAAAAATGCCAAAAGATACGCAGAGACAGGAGATGGAGCAGCGGATTCATGCAGTGTTGAAAATGGTGGATTTAGAGGAGCATCAGAATACCTATATCAGAAAACTTTCGGGAGGACAGAAAAAAAAGAGCAAGTATTGCTGTTGAATTACTGGCAGATCCCAAATTGTTCTTCCTGGATGAACCAACATCAGGACTCGACCCGGGAACAGAAAAAATCTGATGATGACGTTGAGCAAATTGTCAAAAGAACAGAATAAGACGATCGTAATGGTAACGCATACGACGCAGAATCTTCATCTCTGCGACAAAATCATCTTTATGGGACCGGGAGGAAGGCTCTGTTTTTGTGGGAATGTTGAAGAAGCAAAGAAATTTTTATCAGACAGATGATCTTGTCAATATCTATAATATGATTGCAGAAAACCCGGAACTGTGGCAGAGAAGATTTGAACAGTCACGTGACCGGTCAGAAATTTCGGACGAAGAGGCAGTATGGATGAAACCCAGTCAGGGAAATTGCAAAGAAAAATAAGGGTACTTCCAGGTTTCAGGCAATTTGGTATTTTAACCGGAAGATATGCAGAACTTCTGTGGAATGATCGGCAAAAAGACTGGCATTGCTGTTAATTCAGCCATTGCTGATCGCAATTTTACTGAAGATCGTAGCAGATAAAGATATATTTAAAATCTACGAAAAGTACAAAGTCGATGTTATTTGCATTGAGCTGTTCAGAATTTGGATTGGAATGTTCAATTCGATTCAGGAAATATGCAAAGAACGTGTAATTCTGAAAAGAGAATATATGTCGAATTTGAAGCTACCGTGTTATATGATGTCAAAATTTGTACTGCAGGCATTACTGGGACCGATTCAGTCAATTATTTTGACATTAGTATTTTTTGAGCCTGGTAGGAAATAGCAAAAAAGGAATTTTCTTCTCTGATTTCCGACCGGAAATGTTATTTACGGTATGGCTGACTGTAATTGCATCGGTTGCCATGGGATTTATTATTTCATCTGTAGTTCAGTCGGGGAGACAAAGCGATGGCAGCGGCTCCATTCGTTCTGATCGTGCAGCTTTTATTTAGTGGAATTTTATTTACACTGAAAGGTGCAGGAAAAAAATCATCTCTTATTGTACGGTCAGCCGCTGGTCAGTGGAGGCACTTGGAAGTATTGCAAGACTGAATAAGCTGGATTTGCGGATGCAGGCAGATTTTCCGATGTTGGAGCATGAAGCAGAAAGCTTTTTCAAAGCAACGGCGGGACATGTATGGACTGCAAGTGGAATCTTGATCCTGATGACAGCGGTGCTGATGGTTGTTGCTACATTGCTGCTTCGTAATGTGGCGAAAGACCGAAGATAATTGTCAAATGAGTAAAGGAATTGAGAAATGTACAGCAGAAAAGGATATATGGATGAAACCTATGAAATACTGGGCTATCTTGGATCAGGAAGCGGTGGAGTCATCTATAAAGCATATCATAAACGTTTGCAGAAGGAAAGTTGTCTAAAAAAGATCAAAAGGAAAAAGCAGAGATGCCAGGATCAACAGAAATGAAGTAGATATTCTAAAAATCTGAATCATATGTATCTCCCTCAAGTGGTAGATTTTTTTTGAGGAAAATGGTGAGATCTATACGGCGATGAGCTTTATTCCAGGAAGATCATTGAAAGAACTTATGGAAGAAAGAAGACAATTTTCCCAAAGACAACTGATCCGTTGGGCGATGCAATTGTGCAGTGCATTGAATTATCTGCATACCCAGACTCCACCGATCATTCATGGAGATATCAAGCCGGCAAATATCATGGTGACTCCGAGGGGAGATGTCTGTCTGATTGATTTTAATGTATCATTTGCTGTGAATGGAAATACAGTTTTAGGGTATACGGAGGGATATGCATCACCGGAACAGTATATTATTGCATTGGATTCAAGAGAAGGGCGGGAGCTGCCGCAGTATCGGGTGATTGATGAAAAAAGTGATATTTATAGTACGGGAGCGACACTTTTTCATCTGATCACAGGGAAAAAAAGCAGGAAGAAACCGCACAAAGGCAGAAGAGTATCTGCTTAAAAAAATATGTAAGTGAAGCTTTTTGCAGCGGTGATCTTAAAAGCAATGGATCCTAAGTCTGAAAAAGAGATATAAAAATGCAAGGGAAATGTTTCAGGCTTTACAGAATGTATATAAGAAAGATGCCAGATACAGAAAACTGGTGATCGGTCAGAGAGTGGCAATGCTCGGGCTGGTAGCCGGAATGGGACTGTCGATCATTGCGATCGGATATGGAATCCATACCATGAAACTTGAAAAAAGTAAATCGGTATAATGAAATTGTAAAGCAACAGACGGAATATAGAAAATCAGGAGAATACGAAAAAGAGGAAGCACAGTATCAAAAAGCAATTAATCTGCTTCCGGCTAAAGAAGAAAGTTATTATCAGAATGCCTGTGCATTGTATGAACAGAAAGAATATCAGGATTGTATTGATTTTATTGACTATGATATATTTCAGAATGAAAAAGTAGATCTTTCAGATGACCGAATTGCAGATTTGTATTATCTGAAAGCGGAAAGCTGCTTTTGAACTGGAAGATTATGGAGAGGCAGTAAAAGCATTTAAGAAAGTATTCCAACATGGTGGACAAAAAGTGAGTTTTACCGTGATTACGCCATTGCACTTGCTTATAATGATGAACTGGATAAGGCAAAAGAGGTGTTGGATCATGCAGAAGATTATCAAATAGCAGATGATTCGCTTCTTTATGCGAGAGGAGAAATAGAAAAGTCTTCTGGAAATACAGCTAAGGCAGAGGAAGCTTTTTAGGGATTGCATTTCAAAAAGTGAAAATGAGGAACTTATCATGCGTTCCTATGTCATGCTGAGTGAACTGGCAAAAGATAGTGGTAATCTGAGTGAGGAACGAAATGTTCTGCAGGAGGCAAAGAAGTACTTCCTGTATCCAGACAGATGGTGATTCTGGAACGACTGATACAGGTTGATATTGATTTAGCAGATGCAGGAAAGACAAGTTACAGAAATGAAGCGATTGAATTGCTGCAGGAAGTGATCGATCAGGGCTGGGATACGTATGAGACATACAATAATCTTGTCATTCTCAATGAAAAGCAGGGCAATCTAACGGAGGCACAAAATGCGTTAGATACAATGAAAGAACAGTTCGGAGATGATTATAATATTGAAAAAGAGAGCAGCATTTCTGGAAATAGACAAACAGGAACAGAAAGCAAATAAGAATCGTGATTACACTGTTTTTTGCAGAATATTATGAAAAAGCAGAAAAATGTATTATGAACAGTTGAAAAATAATGATACAGATGCGGAAATGGATCTGCTTGAGAATGTATATCAGCAGGTAAGAAGTGGAGGGTGGATAGAAGAATGAAAGTGACTGCAGGAATGATGATCCTGATTGCTGGAATTATTGGAGTGATCTTTTTTGGAGTTATGTTGATTGTAACAGCAAAAAATATTTAAAAATAAGAAAAGAGAAATGTTAGAAAGATTAGAAAGAGAGTAAAGGAGACGTTATGTCGGGAATAAAGGAGTAATTAAATATATTTCACAGTTGTTGATTCTATCATCTTTTTCCATTATTTTTTACCGATTATCTGCTTGAAATGTTATGAGGAAAAAAGTGAGATATCTATTTTTAAGTTCATGCAGTGGAGCATAGGAAAGTCTACAAAATCATTCCTGGATGCTGATATGGAATTTGTAATAGGCAGACAGATGAAAATATATATCGTCTGTGCTTTGATCTGGGTTATGGTTACAGTAATTTTTACAATCATAATTCTTCTTGTGCAGTCACAGTTATCATACTATATTGCGATTGTTGCACAGCTTTTTACAATTTTGAGTGGTGGATTGATCTATCTGATGCTTTGTATGGAAACGAAAGGCCCGATTTTGGAAAAAATTTCCAATACATCCGAAGATTATCTTGGAACAAAAGCACTGTTTCCGGTAAAATCATTACTTATTTGGGCGGAATACAGTTGCTTGCTTTGATTTTAAATTTTGCCGGAGCATTGCTCAAGGAGAAAAAAAAGATCAGGCAGACATCAGGAAATGTATATTGCACCAGAGGAAATGGTGGGTGATCGAAGAAGTGGAATGCAGAGAACCGTAAAAACTCAGGCCACAGAATATGTTCCCCAAAGAAGAAATGAAAATAGAATCAAAAAGGATTGGGGGATGGATCAACAAAGGAGCAGAATGCAGGGACGGAGTACCTTTTTCAGGTGCGATCCGTGGCCTGCAGAGAATGTATGAAAAAAAGGTCTATCCAATGAGTGTGGGAGAAGCTGTATGGATCTGTTCAGATGGTGTACATATCTTTATGACGAAGGCTGATCAGAGTATAGAACATGAATTGCTTGCAGAGGTGTTTTTATGTCGCAGAATATGAAGAATACTGGCTGACACCGGAGAAAAAAAAAGAATGGTTTTTCTTGAAAGCGGACAACCGTTAGGTGAAAAAAGAGTATTATATTCCGCGTGGAACGATCATTCAGGTAAGCTACAGCAATAATATGGAACCAATGAGATTTGAACTTGCATAAAAAGAAAGAAGGCAGAATCATGAATTACGATGAGACAGTTTTTGTAAATCCAGACAAATTAGGATTGGATGAAGGAGATACTTTAGATGAACTATACAGAAAATTAGGGAAAGCCTATTATGAGGGAGCATTTGAAGATCCATTACCGCAGTTATTACCTTTATTTGATAAAATTACAAAAATAAAAGGCTTGTCTGCAGGCAGGGGTCAGCAGAAAAGGGACGACGTTCCTGCACAGAGATATTGTCCTTCCTGTGGAAAATTAATTGATGGTCAAGACAGGTTTTGTGGTGGATGCGGATACGATTTAAATGATGCCAGGGTCCTAAGGTCTTTCACCCACCTATGAGCAAGCTCATGTGGGCTTAGACCTTGACCCTGGCATCTTTAAATAAATGATGCAAAAAAGAAATTTATATTAAAATAAAAGAAAAAGATTAGGTTGTAAGAACGGAGGATGAAAAATGGCTTTTGATGAAATGGACAGAAAATTATCACAGTTTGGACAAAGTGTATCGAACAAATCCCGTGAAGTTTCGGAAGGAATGAGGCTTTCAAGTGCGATTAAAGCGGAAGAGGAAAAGCAGAATAATCTTTACAGAGAAGTCGGAAAATACTATTTTGAAAATTGTGCGGCAAATGCAGAGGACAGTTAAAGGTACTTTGCGATCAGATTGTAGCCAGTATGGAACTGACAAGCCAGTATAAGCAACAGCAGAATGTATTAAAAGGAATGGTCAGTTGTCCGAATTGCGGAGCACAGATTTCTGCCAACTCTGGATTTTGCAATGTATGTGGATCAAAGATTGAAAAGCAGGTTTCACCAGCACCGCAGCCGGGAGCAGGAAAGATTTGTCCGAAGTGTCAGAAGACGGTAGAGGCAGATGCACTGTTCTGTACATTCTGTGGAAATCAATTTGAAGCACAGCCGGCCGCCCCGGCATATGAAGAACCGGCAGCTCCGGCGTATGAAGAACCGGCCACCCCGGCATATGAAGAACCGGCCGCCCGGTATATGAAGAACCGGCAGCTCCGGCGTATGAAGAATCGGCCGCCCCGGCATATGAAGAACCGGCCGCTCCGGCATATGAGGAACCGGCAGCTCCGGTATATGAAGAACCGGCCGCTCCAGTATATGAAGAACCGGCCGCTCCGGCGTATGAAGAATCGGCCGCCCCGGCATATGAAGAACCGGCCGCTCCGGTATATGAAGAACCGGCCGCTCCAGTATATGAAGAACCGGCAGCTCCGGCATATGAAGAAGTACATATTCCGGAAGTGACCGTGCCGACCTGTGTGAAATGTGGAGCTGTATTAGAAGAAGGACAAAAATTCTGTACAGTATGTGGTACAAAAAGTAGAGGAAGAACCGGCAGCTCCGGTATATGAGGAACCGGCCGCCCCGGCATATGAAGAACCGGTAACTCCACCATATGAAGAAGTACATATTCCGGAAGTGACCGTGCCGACCTGTGTGTGAAATGTGGAGCTGTATTAGAAGAAGGACAAAAAGTCTGTGGACAGTATGTGGTACAAAAGTGGGGGAGGAACCGGCAGCTCCGGTACAGCATATGCAGAGTTTGACATGCCGTAGCTGTGGGGCTGCATTAGAGGAAGGACAAAAATTCTGTACGAAATGCGGAACGCCGGTTGCATAAAAAGTTAAGAAGCTGATGAAAGGAATGTAAGAGATGAGATGCCCGTATTGTAATCATATAACGGATGACGATTCTATGTTCTGTGCTTCATGTGGACGAAAGATAGAGCCAAGAGGAAATACCTATCAGCATACGACAGAAATGCCGAAAATGTCATTATATGAAGACGATTTTTGATATGGAAGAAGAACGGGAAGGAAAATCTTCTTCCAGTTCTGTGCCGGTGATTATTGCAATAATTATTGCAGTATGTCTTCTGATTACGGCAGGAGTTGCAGCATGGTTTCTTTTGAACCATAGAACAGATACATCGTCAGATAATTCTGTCAGTAATGAATTGAAGACA
>VOFC01006866.1_pt1 | contig 32695 bp, 43 predicted proteins | sample 5384161 | NCBI WGS metagenome assembly VOFC01 (sample SAMN12384722, study PRJNA508395) | human gut metagenome | isolation source: healthy gut B | host: Homo sapiens
ATATAGTATGCATTCAAAGTATCATTTTTATTTCCTACAAAAAGAGAAACAGACCCTTCACTTGTTGTGTAGGATATCAGATCTTCCGCTGGTCAAATCCAAACTCTTTCAGATCTGTATAATCACTGATCTCTTCTATTGCTGTCAGCGATGACAGTGTTGTTGAAAGCATGCTGTCGATCGCTTCTTCATCCATATCCAGTGATGTGTCTCCGTCATAGGTCCATGTATCCCCCATCCTTTGTAAAACGTATACGTCACATGGTCGACCTCATAAGAAAATGCTGTGATCGTGTCAACGTCCACTTTGGAAATATAAATGGTAGAAGCCTCTTCTTCCGCTGTTTTCTCTTCCTCTTTATTTTTGTTATACCATTTCATTCCGAAGGTGGCAGCGATAAGCACCTGCCAGCACGATCAGAATTACAATAAACTGAATTTTCTGTTTTTTCATATTCTATCTGTCTCCAATCTTGATTTTCTATCCTCTATTGTTTTATTTTTTTCTTCTTGATGCCCATATCACAATTCCAAGAATCATCATAATGACCGGAAGCACGATCATCAGACCAAGCCCATACAGAATCCCTGCCGCCGCATCCACCGTGATGGCGCTGAGCGTGTAATCTTTGTTGGGATCACACTTGTTGCAAGATCAGAATCGCCAACCATCTGGGCAATGATATCTGTAAACATAGCGCTGTTATTTCCGGAAACGATCTGGTCTGCACTGTCTGCAAACATTTCCACAGATCCGGCGACCACTACTTTTGCGACTGTATCTTCATCGATTGTTTTTTCCATGGCAACCGCAACCGCAAATGGTCCTGCAGCATCTCCCTCCTCCAGCTCTGATGTTGTTGCATTTACTGCATCTGTCTTGGATACTGCTTTATCTGTCGTCTCCAATAATGCTGTATAAGTTGTATCATCTGTATCTTCCCCATAGGTGATTGCTCTCGCTATATGGAGCAAAAGATATATGAAACCGCTGACGGAACTTGTATATGCACTTGAATTTACGTCAGGAAGCAGATAATACGGTGTATTGCTATAGTAGTAGGATTTATCATTTTCCATCACAATGCCGGAAACACGCTCCATGCCGCATGCCGACAGGATTGACTCGAAGTTTTCCAGACCCTGTGCCTGAAAATTACAGGTGATCAGCACTTTTCCACCCCGATTGATATAATCGATCACTTTGCTGACATCATCCTCCGAAAAATCAGTGGTCGGTCCATTAATAATCAACGCTGCTGCATCTTCCGGAACCGCATCCTCTTTTAATAATGCAAGGTCAGATAATGTGATATTTGCTTTTTCAATTGCCTCTGTAAATCCACCGGACAAAGCTGTTTCCCCCATGTCCGGATACCTGATAAATCACCGGAAGCTCTGTGGAATCCATGGTCACATACTGAATCGCACTTGTAAGCTGTCCCTCTGCATCATATCCATCAATGCTTCTGGAATAACTGCTGTAATCATAACTATAGGTATACACATCATTGTAATCAATAACTCTGGAACGCTCGCTGCTCACAACGATCATGCTGTTTGAAGTTACAGAACTGTCTGTATACTGCGCAGCAAAAGTCGGGTTTGCAGCCGGATTGATATAGGAAACTTTGATGTGATTCGACAGGGATTCATATCTCTGCAATGTCTCATCCAGCTTTGTATCTTTCGATGCATCGGACACCAGCACATAAATTGTCACATCTTCATCCAGTTTTTTCAGATAATCCTTCGTATCGTCTGTGATGGAATAAATTTTCGTTGAAGTGACATCAATGGATGTCCATGTTGCCGGAAGTTCTGCCACAAACAAATTCACAACAACGGTCAATGCCACCATAGCAATAATCATTCCCGTTGAAAATACACTGTCGATATTTTTTTTGGAACTGATGCTCCAGCGGCGTTTCTGAACGGACTGCCCCTGTCAGGAACAAAAGTAATGCAATGATCGTTACGTAATAGACAATTCCCGCCACATCCAGTGTCCCATTCATAAAGTTATCAAGCGGCGTATAAAAATCGTAGCAGCCTAAAAATTTTTGTCAGAAGATTTCCGCTCTCTGAGATCAAATTACAAATGCTTCCCATCATATAGCCGGCAAATAATGCAACAAATGTCAAAACTGCGGAAATCACCTGGCTTTCGGTCAATGAGGAAATAAACATACCAACGGCAATGCAGGCGCAACCATACAGCCAGAATCCAAGCACTGCTGCATAGGATTCCCCTAATGGGATCGTTCCGTAGGACATTAACAGCAATGGTGTGATCGCAATGATCACCATATCTATGGTAAATACAAAAGCCATTGCGAGATATTTTCCCAATACTACTTTTCCCACAGATACCGGTGCAGTCAGGATCAACTGGTCTGTTCTGCTGTGGCGTTCCTCCGCAAAACTGCGCATAGTCAGCACAGGTACCGTGATCAGCATGATAAATGCGATCGCCGACAGTGAGTAAGAAATATAAGGATAGCCTGCGCGCAGATTGTAAACATAAAAATATAGTCCATAGAGTACAAGAACTGCTGCAATAAACAACCATCCTATCACCGTCTGAAAGTAAGCTTTTACTTCTCTTTTTAATATCGCAAACATTATTCCCCGTCCTCCTTACTCTCTTTTCCAAAATGAGACTTTACAAAATGGAGTTTTTCTCCGGCAGAACTTCCTTCTGTGTCCCCTCTTTTTCCGTAAGTTCGAGGAACACATCCTCAAGAGATTTTGAAACGGGAATCATCTGCAGAATGACAAATCCATGGTTGACACAGGAAGCAAACACCTGTTCCCTGATATCCATTCCCGGTTTTGCGATCAGATTCAGATGTATACAATCTGGTTCCTTTTGTCTCTAATGTTACGCATTTTCCACTTCTGCGATCTGTGTCAATGCGTCTTTGACAAGTTCTGTATTGCCTTTGATCAGAAGTTCGATCTCCTGCGCCCCGGACATCTGTTTCATCAGATTCTCCGTGGAATCGCCTGCCACTAATTTTCCTTTGGAAATAATGAAAATGTGATCACACACTGCTGATATTTCAGACAATATGTGAGCTTAAAATAACCGTATGATTTTTGCCAAGTTCTTTGATGAGGTCACGGATCTCTATGATCTGTTTTGGATCAAGTCCTACCGTTGGCTCGTCCAGAATGATGATCTCCGGATACCCTAAGACTGCCTGCGCCAGTCCGACTCTCTGCCGGTATCCTTTTGACAGGTTACGGATCAGTCTTGACTGCTGCGCAGTGATCCCGGTAGTTTCCATCGCTTCCTCCACATATTTATTACGCAGACTTTTCTCAACTTTCTTTAAAAAGTTTAAGTATTCTCTGACTGTCATATCCACATAAAGAGGCGGGATCTCCGGCAGATATCCCACACATTTTTTTGCCTCTTCCGGCTGTGCGAAAATATCAAATCCGTTGATCTTCACCTCTCCGCTGGTTGCACCTAAATACCCTGTAATAATGTTCATCGTGGTGGATTTTCCTGCGCCGTTTGGTCCTAAAAATCCATAAATTTTTCCTGGTTCCACAGTCAATGTCAGATCATTCACTGCAATATGGTCGCCATATTTTTTTACCAGATGGCTGATCTCGATCACAATCTTTTCCTCCTTGCTTCCGGCTCGCATGAAAATCACGAAATCCGTCTGTTTTCACGAATTTCGCAACTGTCGGTTTTCGATAGTATTATCTTATCGAAAAAAAATGTGTTTTCTTTTGGGAAAAAATGTGATAACTTTGTGAAATTCATCTGACATTTTCACTTTCTGGCTTTAGCCGTTCATAAATTCCACATAGCGGTTGATCACATCCGCTTCTGTCGCTCCAATGATAAAATAGTAGTCGATGAGCTCCATATGCTCTGTGGAAATGTATGGTCCATACATCGGAATGTTACAGCATAATACATCGCTGTCCGCTGCCACTGCAATTCCATAGCCGAGATTGGAATGCACCAGTGGAAAACGTTTGATTTTTCCCCATAACAAATGTATTTTGTCGTATTTTTTTGAGTGGAAGCCTTGTCATCCTTTAAAACACCCTTTGGCTGACAGCCGTTCCGATCTTGACCAGTCAAAGTACATCCAGTTCTGTTTTTTCACCACATCCATCTGTCTCGGTGGAGCTGTCTTTTCTTTCAGCACTGTTTTTCCGGCGGCATTGGCATAGGAGATGGCACCACTTTTTTTGTCGACGGTAAGCTGGATCTCTTTTGTGTTTATTAAGATTGCCTCTCTTGTCTCTTTCTGCTGCCACTTTATTTTCGTCTGGCTGTTCTGGAACAATTCTTTTATTTTCTGTCCTGCGCCGAATGTCACACGGATCACGGCGTCATTCACCGGACTGACATGGAGTACACCGTAGTTGCTGACACAGGCAACACCGCACGCCGTCTGCTCCGCCCAACGGACAGCTGTGTCGATCCTGCCATGTCCCGATGGACGCAGGATGCTGTTGTCCGGAATATCCCCGAATTTATGGACAGATTGCACACCCGATAATTCCGGAAGTGTGGTGTTCGGAGAGGTTCATGGATTTCTGAATGGTTTTGGGTTTTGTGATTGGCTTCTCAGATAACTCCGGCTTCTCCACCACTTCAGGCTTCCTGACCACTCTCCGCACCGGCTTTTCTCTTCGACTTTGAAAATTTTCTGCTCCCGCTCCGGCACCGGATCAGCGATCAGTCCGGTCAAAAATATCTTTGTATAACACCGCAAGTTCGTGCAAAGCTCTTGTTGCCGCCACGTATAAGAGTTTTACATGCGCGTCGTCTGACGGATATTTTTTCTCTGCTTGGGTCAAACAACAAAACAGCGTCAAATTCCAGACCTTTGGTATACGCTACCGGAAGGATCATGACACCGCTTCCAAATTCTGTGTTTTCCAGATCATCACCTGTGACGGACAACTTTTGCCAAGCTTCTTTTTTATCTTCTCTGCCTCTTTTTCATCCCGGCATACGATTGCAATGGTTTCAAGTCCCTCTTTCTGCCAGTGTTTTACCTGCTCTGCTGTGTAGCGGTATAACTCTTTGTCATCCGAAAGCTGCGCCATCGTCACATCTTTTCCGTGTCTTATGATCGGTTCGACCGGATAAATCGGAAAATTGCCGTGCTGCAAAAATACGCATTGCAAAATTAGAGATTTCAATCGTATTCCGGTAGCTCTTGCGCAACAGCTCAAAGCTGTCATAAGGGCCTGTCAGAAATTTTACGCAGTGCCTCCCAGTCATTCAGACCATATCCGTAATGAATGTTCTGCGACACATCACCCATAATCGTAAATGTACAGTTTCTCATGCAGAATTTCAGCACACTGTAAACCATCATGCCAAAATCCTGTGCTTCGTCGATCACGACATGACTTGCTTCCCGCACAAGCTCTATCTCTTTCACACGTTTGTAAAGATATGCCAGCGCTGCAAGATCATAGACATCAAAAATCATTTTCCACGGAAGCTGATAGCCTTTTTTAACCTCTGCTCCTCTAAAAAATCCGCATACAACTCAAAGATAGAAGTTTTCCACTCTTTTCCGCCAAAATACCACCGGTATTTTTTCTGGATCTCACGCTTGTCGTCCGCTGTGTACCGGATGTCTTTTCCAGTGATCTCGTTGTGCACTTTTGCCATCACACGTTTGTTCAACATGGCAATTTTATTCTGGATGGAAACCTCCGGGTTTTCGTTCAAATAAGCTGCAATCACTTCTGCGGTCAGAAGAATTTTGCTCGTTTTTTGAAATGTTACCTTACTTGAAGTTCTCCTTACAGAACTGGTTTTCACTGGAACTTCTAAGAAAATATCTTCCGCTAAAATCGTCTCCTCTTCGAGTTTTCTGCAGTACTCCTCCAGATTTTGGAACCAGAACAGTGTTCCCTTAATATGGATGAAGCTGTCCTCTTTCTCCAATGCATGCACGCGCATTGTATGCTCGTCCCAGTTCTGTCTTCCAGCGTTTTGCTTTTTCAAGCTTTGTGGTTACAGGGAAGTCTGTGGTTACTTCTCCGTCGATTTCATATCCTACGCAAACCGGAATCTCATCTAAATATCCTAAAACATCTAACACGGTAAATGCTACATCGGTTGTTCCCTGCATGCGGCAGCCATATTTACTTGCCACACAGTCAAACCATCCCATACGTCTTGGACGTCCTGTGGTTGCGCCGAATTCTCCGCCGTCTCCACCGCGTTTTCTTAATTCATCTGCTTCTTCGCCAAAGATTTCGCTGACGAATGCGCCTGCACCAACAGCAGAAGAATATGCTTTACATACAGTAACAATTTTCTTAATCTCATATGGTGGGATTCCTGCTCCGATTGCACCATATGCAGCCAATGTAGAAGAAGATGTTACCATTGGATAAATTCCGTGATCCGGGTCTTTTAAGGTTCCAAGCTGTCCCTCTAAGAGAATGTTCTTTCCTTCTTTGATTGCCTTATCAAGATATAAAGAAACATCACAGACATACGGAGCTACCATATCACGGTACTCATGTAATGTATTTAACAGCTCTGCCTTGTCCAGTAATGGTTTGTGGTACATATGCTCTAACATAATATTTTTCATTTCACAGATACGGTCTACCTTTTCTGTTAAAGTATCTTCATCGAAAAGTTCACTTACCTGGAAACCGATTTTTGCATATTTATCTGAATAAAATGGTGCAATACCTGACTTGGTAGAACCGAATGATTTCTTGCCAAGACGCTCCTCTTCGTACTGATCAAAAAGCACATGATACGGCATAACAATCTGTGCACGGTCAGAAACCAAAAGCTTAGGTGCCGGTACATTACGGTCTGTAATAGACTTCATCTCATTGAAAAGCTTCGGGATATCAAGTGCAACACCATTTCCGATAATACTTGTGGTATGTCCGTAGAACACTCCTGATGGAAGGGTATGTAATGCAAATTTTCCGTAATCATTTACGATAGTATGTCCTGCATTTGCACCACCCTGAAAACGGATAATAATATCTGCTTCCTTTGCAAGCATATCAGTAATCTTGCCTTTTCCTTCGCCCCCATTACACCAGACACGAAGACAACAAAACTGTTACTGAAACTATTCCTGCTTTGGACTTCATCCAGAAACTGATTGTCCACATCCCTGAAAAACATTTCAAAATGCTTCGCTACTATGGGATATATGCAAAACATCACAAACAGGAAAAGAAACTTCGTAAATGTATTTCTGCTAAAAACAACGTTTCCTGCGTTCTATTCAGGATTGGCAGCACTCCATCCTTCTCTCTTTCGGATGCGCCCCTCTCTGTTGTTCCGAGTGTGGTACTTCTATGTTGGTTTTAGAAGTTTACCACAAAAAACTGCACTATTTGAACAATATCGAAAGGTTATGAAATATGGATAAATCCATGCTCATAATAATTCTTTCTCCATAGTCAGATAGTGCAGCTACCCTAAACCAAAATAAAAAACTTCATAAACAACGTCATGGCGAATCCCCCCTTCGCTCTTTTGTTATGTCATTTTTTATTTCCAGCTTATTATACACTATTTCTGACGATTTCTGCGAAATCCGACACGATACTGGCAACACCGAGGTTGCGCACTGCAAACTGGATGAGCATATCACTTGTCGCAAGTTCAAATTCCGGCCGGACAAATGTGCCGCGCTCTGCCAGATAATCCTCCACATATTTTCTTGTGGAAGTGCTGCCCTCTAAGCACATGACCGGAAGATTTTCAAGCTCTTTATAGCTTAATTTTCCACCTTTTAAATACTCAAACTTTTTTCCCGCCACAAAGACATCCTGAATTTTGCGGACAGGTGTCATTTTAAAATCATATTTATTGTTCACCGGGGTACTGATGATCCCAAAATCAATTTTTCCGTCCTGTAAATGTTTCAACGTCTCCGGTGTCGGGGCATTCGTCACGGTCACCTTTGATCTGTGGAAATGCATCATGGAACGCTTCTAAATAAGGAAGCAGATAAAACTGCAATGTCATGTCACTAGCCCCCACACAGATTTCTCCGGCATCTAAGTTTAACATCTCTGAGAGTTTTTTCTCCCGGTAAGGATTGTCTCATATCCTTTTCTCACATATTCTGCAAGCAGTCCGCCTTCTTTTGTCAAGCGCACGCCTTTGGATGTCCGCACAAAGAGAGCACAGTGAAAGATCACTTTCTAAATGCTTGACTGCCTGGCTGACTGCCGGCTGTGAGATGGAAAGTGCCTCTGCTGCGAGGGAGATACTGTTGTATTTGGATACATAATAAAAAATTTTGTAGTATTCGAGGTTTGTCTGCATTATTTTACTCCGTGATTTTACTGTGACTTGCAAATAATTGCTTTCTTATTATAACAGTTTCCCACGAAAAAATTTTTCTTTTGCGAAAACAAAAAATTTATATTTTTTCGCAAAAAATAAACATTGTCTTTTTGCGGTCCATGCCTTATACTAAGTTGCTGAAACGTAAAGAATATGCGTGTTGAGGCTAGAAAACACGGACAGATTTTTAACTATTTTATAAATCAAGGAGTACAGATTATGACAAAAGACATGACAATGGGAAGCCCGCTCAGAATGATCTTACTTTTTTCCGTTCCGGTTTTACTGGGAAATATTTTTCAGCAGTTTTATAACATGGTGGATACGATCATTGTCGGGCAGTATCTTGGTGAGGATGCTCTGGCTGCGGTAGGCTCTACCGGATGTCTGATGTTCCTTGTATTAGGATTTGCAAATGGTATTGCGCAGGGATTTGGCGTTATGGTCTCCCACGCCTTCGGTGCAAAAGATTTCAAGCTGTTAAAGCATTATGTCGCACTCTCCCTGATACTGACTGCCATTGTATCGTTACTTCTGACTATCCCTACGGTGGCAGCTTCCAGACAGTTTCTTATTTTAATGAAAACACCGGACAATATCTTAGGACTCGCAGACTCTTATATTAAAGTCATTTTCGCAGGTATCCTGCTCACGATGTCCTACAACGTTGCCGCCGGTATTTTAAGAGGGATCGGCGACAGCAAAACACCGCTGTATTTCCTGATTCTCTCTTCCTTTTTAAATATTGTGCTCGACCTGTTTTTGATCGTCGTCGTAAAACTTGGAACCGCAGGCGCTGCCTATGCAACGATCATTGCGCAGGGTGTCTCCGCACTGCTTTGCTTTATTTATATGTTCCGCAAATTCGACATTTTAAAAACCAGCCGGGAAGATTACTATCTCGACGGATACGGTGTGTTCAATATGCTTTCCATCGGTATTCCGATGGCGCTCAACTATTCCATCACCGCTATCGGAACCATGATCCTGCAGGGTGCAGTCAATATTTTCGGTTCCAGTGTTGTGGCTGCCTTCACTGCCGCCTCCAAAGTGGAAAACCTCTCCACCCAGACCATGCCGACACTCGGTACTGCGATGGCCACCTACTGCGGTCAGAACCTCGGCGCAGGAAAATACAAACGTATCTACGAGGGAATGCGCAAAGGATTTTTCATCTGCATTTTTATCTCGCTTGCTGCCTCTGCCATCTGCGTATTCGGCGGACGTTTTATTGTGAGCTGGTTTGTGAGCAATCCTTCTGAAGAAATTTTCGACTATGCCATGCAGTATCTGAACACCATCAGTTTCTTCATGCTGCCGCTCGCATGGATTTTCCTTTACCGGAACGCCCTGCAGGGCTTAAACCGCGGACTTGTTCCAATGTTAAGCGGTGTTGTGGAAATGGTGTGCCGTATTATCGTGATCGCCGTCACCTTAAATCCGTTCGGTTACTGGGCAGTCCGTCTGGCAAGCCCGATCACATGGCTGTTCACCGGAATCCTTCTGATCGTAACGTATTTTATCTGGGAAAAACAGAGCCGGAAAAAAAACATTCCGGTTCATCGGACTAAAATTTTAGTTTTCCACCCCACTTCTGAACAGTCTCCACAAGCTGTATCAGATACCGGAACACTGGCTCCGTGATGACTGCGAACACAATCATGAGCATTGCACATTTTCCTGTGACCGCCGTGATCGCAAACAGTTCACTGAAAAACAGCATACAAAATAACCAGCCGATGACCATCGCTGCGATCAGGATCGCATGCGGTGTTGTCATCGGTTTTGCTATATGATAAAGGATCATGAAGCCGACAACTGCGATCAGGATCGTGCACGACGTGGAAACGCACTCTTTTTCCACTCCGAACTCCCTGCAGAAAATCACCAGACCGCTCACCACGATAAAATCTGTAATCCCAGCCGGAAGCGCCTGGATCAGGACATTGGTAAGAAAATGCCCATGGATCTGATTCCGGTTCTGCTCCAGCGCCAGAAAAATGACGGAATCCCGATCGTAAAAAACACTGATGAGCGACACCTGCGATGGCTCCAGCGGATAATCAATCAGGAACAGCATGGAAAATACGGCTAAGAGCATGGAGAAAATGTTCTTGACCAGATAAAGGCTGGCAGTGCGCCCGATGTTGTTCACCACCCGCCGCCCTTCCATGACAACCGCCGGCATTTTATTGAAATCGTTATCGAGCAGCACAAGCTGTGCCACATGCGAAGCCGCCTCACTGCCTGATGCCATCGCAATGCTGCAGTCTGCATCTTTTAACGCAAGAATATCGTTCACGCCGTCTCCGGTCATTGCCACGGTCTTTCCCTGCTCTTTTAATGCCTGCACCAGAAGACGTTTCTGCTCCGGTGTCACCCTGCCGAACACCGTGTATTTTTTGCTGCCTTCCGCACTGCCTCCGCTGTTTTCAACGTTGCTGCGTCCACTGTTTTTCCGCATGGCGGATTCCCGCTTTCTTTGCAATCTCCGATACCGTGACCGGATTGTCCCCGGAGATCACTTTCACTGCCACTCCCCGCTTGGAAAAGTAACGGAATGTATCCATTGCCCCTCACGAATTGCATTGTTGAGCAGGATAAATGCAATGGGAGTTGCATTTTCTGTCAGTTCTTTTCCATCCAGATTCCCTCATACTCTGCAAATACAAGCACACGATATCCCTTTTCCAGAAATACTTCGATTGTTCCCTGAACAGCCGCATAATCCTGCCGCAGCACAAATTCCGGTGCACCGACCACATAAGCTTTTCCTGCCAGAACCACTCCGCTGTATTTTGTGGCAGACGAAAACGGGACGATTTTTTCTGCACTGTTTTCCATCGGCTCCGTAAAATACTGCTGCAATGCCTCCATCGTTGCATTGTCGCACGGCAGGGCACGCACACAGTCAGAGATCGCAATTTTTTGCAACTTTATTTTTTTTCTCCTCTTCGGCTGCAAAGGTTCTGGTCTTTAGCAAGGATAAACTGTGCCACTTCCATTTCCGGCACGGTAATGGTTCCGGTCTTATCCACGCACAGTACATTTACCCGCGCCAGTGTCTCGATACATTTCATGTCATGGATCAGTACCTTTTGTTTTCCAAGCCTCATCACCGACACCACCATCGCCACACTTGCAAGAAGGTACAGGCCTTCCGGGATCATTCCGAGAATAGCCGCCACCATGCCCGTCACACTATCTTTCATCGTTGCCCCGGAAAAAAAGTATTGCTGTAAAAACAGGATCGCCCCGATCGGCAAAATGATCACGCCCACGGTCTGCACAAGGCGGTTCAACGCCCGGATCATCTCCGACTGCTCGCCCTCTTTTGTCTGCGTTGCCTGTAACATCAGTCCTGAAATATAAGAATCTTTTCCCACTTTTTCGAGTTTTGCCAGGCACTCTCCCGATATCACAAAACTTCCCGAAAAAATGGAATCTCCCTCTTTTTTTACAATCTCATCGGCCTCCCCTGTGATCAAAGCCTCGTTGACTGTGATATTGCCGGATAACACCAGTGCGTCCGCCGGAATCTGTCCACCTGCTGAAAGCGTTATCACATCATCCTGCACCAGTTCATCCGCCAAAACCTCCTGATCACTTCCGTTGCGCCGGACCGTGATTTTCGGTGTGTTTAATATCGTAAGATCATCCAGAATTTTTTTGGAACGCAGCTCCTGAATGATTCCGATCAACATATTTGAAATAATAATAGGTAAAAAAGTAAGATCCCGAAAAGATCCCACCACGATCAGAAGGATCGTAATGATCAAAAAAAAATAAGATTATAATAAGTTACAACATTTGAGCGGATGATCTGTGCCACTGTCTTTGTGGAAGAATCTACGCTTTCATTCGACAACCCTGCTTTTTTCCGAAATTCCACTTCAGCAGTGGACAGTCCACTCATATTCTGGCACATTCTGCATCTCTCCATCTCACTTTATGATGCTTTAGTATGCCCTGTTTTTTTTTGTTAAACTATTTGAACAATCGCTAATTGTTCTTTATTTTGCTTTTAATGCCCAGACAGCTTTGATCTGGCTCCTGATTTTTCCATAGTTCCATTTCTGGCCACTGCGGTATAAAGAAAACGGATCGTTAATGGAAAATCCTTCATCATCATAGTCATAGAGCAGGATAAAATGTCCCCCTGTAGTGAAATCTCCCTGCCGCACAGAGCAGATCACGATATCTCCCTGATCTAAGTGCTGTTTGATCTCAGTCTGGCTGATATTGATCTGCTCGGAGCGGACACCGTAAGCTGCCGCCCCCTCTGTCATAAGCGACCACATCGTTCTGTGCCGGACATATAAAACCCTTCCTGCATGGCAAATTTTGCGATTGCAGCCGGAGTTGCCTCCTCATTTCCAGTCAGCGCAACTACTGCCATCGCCAGTGTTGTCGGACCGCATCCGCTGATCGCAACATTGCTGTCATCCCCATATGCAAAGGCAGCCCCAGCGTTTATCCCACTGTAAAAAGAGCGGATATTCTTCCTGTAACTCTTTCTCTGTCAGTTCTGCTTTATCATAATCCCTTGTGTTCCCTTTATAATCAGCTACAAATGCGATCATTTCCGGATTATTTGCCAGATTGATCAGTAATTTTTCCGGATATTTCTCTGCATTTTCCACGATCTGTGCGTAGCGTTCATCTGACGCTTCCATCTGTTCTAACTGTCTGATTGCCTGATTTAAGGAATAATCTACCGGTTTTGATAACACAACCTGTGGAATCTCCGCAAACGGATCATTCGTTTCTTCGCTGTCTGCCGGTTCTTCGACAGTTTCTGTAGCAGACTGTTCCTCTTTTTCCGTTCCATCTGCTGTTGTTCCATTATCTACGTTATTTGTAATTTGATTTTCTTTTTTCTCTTCACCGGAGTTATCCTGCGCTGATGCCAGCACTTCTTCTGTTTTTCCAAGTTTGATCTCAGGAAAATATCTTCCACAGACACATCCCAGTAAAAAAGATGTCAAAAGCATTACACTCAAAACGATTTTTCTTTTCCGTACAAGCTTTTTCTGTCTCAGTCTTCTTTCGTCTAATTCTGTCTGATTCTGTATCTGGCGCTGATTCTGCTCCTTCATCTATCGGTAACCTCTCTCGTATTTCTTTCTTGCGTAGCGTGTTCTATTATATACATAAACCCTGCAATTTTGCTACCCTCTTCATAAAAAAAAAATATTAATAAAACTTTGGGTTTTTCTTTGGAATACTTAACATGATTACGGTATCTGCCTCGATTTCGTATTCAGAACCTGGAATCTCTACCGGGCTTCTTCTTCCGGATGCGTCCGGCTCACCTAATTCCATCTTAATGACACGACAGCCTTTTACCCAGCCGTCTTCGTCTACTAAGATTTCAGTAGGATTCTGCAGAAGGTCAAAGATAATGCCTTCTTCTTTTGCATGATGTACTTCTTCTTTTCTTGCTGGAAGCTCTTCCTCGCCACGACGGTATACGATATGTACCTCTGCGCCGAGACGTTTTGCGGTACGGGCTGCATCCATTGCAACGTTACCACCACCAACTACAACAACTTTTTTGCCGGCTTTGATTGGCGTATCATAGTCATCACGGAATGCTTTCATCAGGTTATTTCTGGTTAAGAATTCGTTTGCAGAGAATACTCCCATTGCCTGCTCGCCAGGGATTCCCATAAATCTTGGAAGTCCTGCACCGGAACCGATAAATACAGCTTCGAATCCTTCTTTTTCCATTAATTCATCAATGGTAACTGCTTTACCAATGACAACGTTGGTCTCAATCTTAACGCCTAAAGCTTTTACATTTTCTACTTCTGCTGCAACTACTTTTGACTTTGGAAGACGGAATTCCGGAATACCGTAAATTAATACTCCACCAGCTTCATGTAAAGCTTCAAAAATAGTAACATCATAGCCAAGCTTTGCCAAATCACCGGCACAGGTAAGACCTGCAGGGCCGGAACCGATAACTGCTACTTTATGTCCATTTAATTTTTCTGCTTTCTTAGGCTTGATTCCATGCTCTCTTGCCCAGTCAGCTACGAAACGCTCTAATTTACCGATTGCAACCGGCTCACCCTTGATACCACGGATACATTTTCCTTCACACTGACTCTCCTGTGGGCATACACGGCCACATACAGCAGGAAGTGCAGATGATTCACTGATAATATGATAAGCTTCTTCGAAGTTGCCTTCTTTCACCTGTGCAATAAATGCCGGAATATTAATGGAAACCGGACATCCTTTCATACACTGTGCATTTTTACAGTTTAAGCAGCGTTTTGCTTCTGCTACTGCTTCTTCTTCATTATAGCCAAGACAAACTTCTTCAAAGTTTGCTGCACGTACCTCTGGCTCCTGTTCACGTACCGGTACTCTTGTTAATCCTTCCATTATTTGTCACCTCCGCACTGACCGCATCCACCATGATGGGTATCACCTTCCTGCAATTTTAACATTGCACGGCCTTCTTCTGTCTTATACTGAAGCTGTCTCTTCATTGCCTGGTCGAAATCTACCTGATGTCCGTCAAATTCCGGTCCATCCACGCATGCGAATTTTACTTCGCCGCCAACCATAAGACGACATGCTCCACACATTCCGGTTCCGTCTACCATAATCGGATTCATGGATACAACAGTTGGAATGCCAAGCTCCTTGGTCAGTTTACAAACGAATTTCATCATAATCATTGGTCCGATGGCAACACAATGATCGTAACGAACACCTTTATCCCATAATTCCTGTAACTGGTTGGTTCCCATTCCATGGAAGCCATAAGTACCATCATCGGTTGTTACATAAAGATTAGTTGCAACTTTACGCATTTCTTCTACCAGAATTAATAAATCCTTGGTCTTAGAACCCATGATAACATCACAGTCTACCCCATGCTCATGTAACCATTTTACCTGTGGGTAAACCGGTGCTGTTCCAACACCTCCGGCGATAAATACGATTTTCTTTTTCTTTAACTCTTCTATATCTTCCTCAATAAGGTCGGATGGACAGCCCAGTGGTCCAACAAAATCCTGGAATGTATCTCCTTCCTCTAAATATGCCATACGCTCTGTAGATGCTCCAACTGTCTGGAATACAATTGTTACAGTTCCGGCTTTCTCATCATAATCACAGATGGTAAGTGGTATACGCTCACCTTCTTCATCGATTTTCACGATTACAAATTGTCCTGGCTTTGCAGACTTTGCTACCCGCTCTGCTTTGACATCCATAAGATAAATCTTATCTGCCAGCTTTTCCTTTTTTATAATAGGATACATACTATACCTCCATACTTTGTTTACATCAACTCGTGGAATTCCAGACCACTAGATTTAATCATATAGGAAAAGTGTCAGAAAATCAACATTTTCCGACACTTGTTTCTTAAAAAAAATTTACCAATTTCTATTTTTACTGTGCTGACATTAAAATTCTGTCATTGTCAAGACGCTTTCCTGCCTGGATGCGGAACTGCTCCAAAAGGCTGTCTACCGTCATTTTCTTCTTCTCTTCATCTTTTAAATCAAGGACAATATTTCCGGAATCCATCATCAGAATCCGGTTGCCAAGCTCTAGTGCCTGATGCATATTATGGGTTACCATAAGACAGGTAATATGATGCTCTGCAATAATTTTTTTCGTCAGTTCCAATACTTTCTCTGCGGTTGCAGGGTCAAGTGCTGCCGTATGCTCATCCAAAAGAAGAATCTTCGGTGTCACCATCGTTGCCATCAGAAGGGTAAGTGCCTGCCTCTGACCGCCGGATAACAATCCCACCGGCTGCTTCATTCTGTCTTCCAGACCCATATCAAGCTGGGATAACAGTTCTCTGAATTTTTCTTTATCGGATTTACGGATTCTGCTGAAAAATGCATTTTCTTTTCCGGATGCACGAAGATATGCCAGTGCCATATTTTCTTCAATGGTCATATGTGGTGCTGTTCCCTTTAACGGGTCCTGAAACAGATGACCAATGACTTTACTGCGCAAAAATTCTTTCTTATATGTAATATCCTCTCCATCTAGAATAATCTGTCCTTCATCTACATAGAACGCACCTGTAATCGCATTAAATGTAGTTGATTTTCCTGCCCCATTACTTCCTACGATTGTAGCAAAATCTCCATCTTCAAGAACCAGGTTCAAATCACACAATGCTTTCTTTTCATTTACGGTTCCCGGATTAAATGTCTTAGATACATGCTTCATTTCTAACATTATCGGTCACCTCCCATTTCCTTTGTATTTGCTTCTGTCAGACGCATATTGTCTTTTAATTTCTTCTGTGCTGCGCTCTTCTGTCTGACAAACGCTACCTTCTTCTTTAAGAACGGGAATGCAATTGCAATTGCTACGATAATTGCAGAAACCAGTTTCAATGCCTCTGCCGGAACATTCAGTCTTAATGCAACGGCTACTAAGAAACGATAGAGACAGCTTCCTAATACAACGCCTAATACTCTGCGGAACATGGAGCCTTTTCCGATAATGGATTCTCCGATAATCAGGCTGGCAAGTGCGATGGTTACCATACCGGTTCCAAGGTTGATATCGCAGGATTTCTGGTACTGTGCTAATACACCGCCGGATAATGCAGTCATTGCATTGGCTACACAAAGACCTACGGTAATCGTAAAGGATGGATTAATGCTGGAGGCTTTTACCATGTCAGCATTATCACCGGTTGCCCGGATGGAAAGACCTAATCTGGTATTTAAAAATGCGGATAAAATCACGCCGATTACCAGTACGATTAATGCTGCCACAATCAGTTTATACCAGCCACCACCAATGGCATTTTTTGCCATGGTAAATATGGTATTGCAGTTAAACAGGTTCACCTGGGAAGCAAATCCCATGACTGCAATATTAATGGTATAGAGCCCCGTATTTACAATGATTCCTGCCAGAATTGATTCAATTCCAAGCTTTGTCTGCAGAAATGCTGTGATAAATCCGGAACATACACCGGCTAACATTGCTGCTGCCAGTGCCAGAATCGGATGACCCTGTATCGTTACCATGGCACATACGGCACAGCCTAAGGTAAAACAGCCATCGGTTGACAAATCTGCAATATTTAATATGGAAAATGAAACAAACAATGCCAGTGCAACCAGGGCGTATATACACCCTAGCTCTAATGCACTTTGTAAAATGGATATTGTAAATATGGAGCCCATTCTTTAATCCCCCTGACTATCTTATCATACTATCGTTTTATCTTTTTATTCAAACTCTTCTGCGGTCTGAATCTCTACTACTTTTTCACACATACCGTCAAATACGCTGTAATCAATTCCAAGCTGGTTTGCCACATCTGTATTTACAGTTGCGATTCCGTTGCTCATGGTCTGTACTGCTGTTGTTGCAGGATCTTTCCCATTTACTAAAATATCTACTACAATATCTGCTGTTGCAGTACCAAGGTCAACATAGTTTACACCGAATCCACAGAAAGCTCCGTTTAATGCGAAGGAGTCAGCTCCTGCATAATGCGGAATGCCTGCTTCTACAAATTTCTCATAAATTGCAAGTTCTGCTGTCATTACGGTGTTATCGGTTGGTGTAAATACGGCATCTACACCGGCTGCAACTAATGCATCTGCTGCAAGAGAAATTTCATCATTGGTTGTTCCTGTTTTTTCTACATATTCAACGCCCTTTTTATCAAGATAATCTTTTGCGTCCTGAATTGGGACAGTGGAAGAATCCTGACTCTTATTATATAAAAGACCTACTTTTTTAATGTCTTTATTTGCTGCAAACATTAAGTCCATTACTGCTTCTGTATTTAATGCATCCGATGTTCCGGTGATATTGGAACCAGGTTTATCCATACTTTCAACAAGTCCTGCGGTAACCGGATCACTGACTGCAGAGAATACAACCGGAATCTGATTTTCTTCTGTTGCTGCCTGCATAATCATTGCGGTTGGTGTTGCGATTGGAATAATCACATCTACATCTTCTGCAACCAGGTCTGTTGCAATCTGGTTTAAGGTAGAAGAATCTGCCTGACCATTGTAAGTATAATCTTTATAATCAAAAGTAACACCGAGCTCTTTTGCTTTTGCATCCAGCTCTGCTTCAATTGCTTTCTCAATCTGATTTAAAGATGCATCATCTACATACTGTACGATACCTACTTTATAAACTTTACCATCTGCTGCAGCCTTCTCTGTTGTTGCTGCATCATTGGATGCACTGTTGCTTCCGCATCCTGCCATTGCTGCTACTGCCATAGCCATTGTTAATACTGCTGCCATCATTTTCTTCTTCATAATTACTACCTCTTCTTTCTTATATGATTTATTGTTGTTCATAAGAGAAAGCGCTTTTACTATTTTCCAACAGTAAAAAACCGCCTCAAGCTTATGCTTGAGACGGTAATAAAATCTTATTATCGCGGTACCACTCATATTGACGAATTGTCCACTCATTCATGTACGAATCATACATGCCGGATTGGTAACGGGTTCGGTTCCCGGTGACGCCTACTGTTAATTCAGGCCACCCTCGAAAGTCCATTCAGCAAAATCTTCCATACTGCAATTCCACCACCTGCAGCTCTCTTTGATTTCCAATCAAGCTTACTACTCTTTCTCAACGGTTTCTCTTATTGAAGTTAGAATAATACTTTTCTTTCACATTGTCAACACTTTTTTATGAGAAATATACCAGTTCATCTTCCGGCTTCTCTGCCGGCTCAATGGATACCGGATAAAGGACAGGTCCTTTTCCTCTGTATTCCTTGGCAAATTCCACATGAACTTCTGCGGTAATATTTATCCATGATTTGTGACCGATTTCTTCCGACTTCGGATATTTGCATTTAAATCCTAAGAACTGGACATCCTCTACACAACAGGTCATGGCAAAACGTCCCGGCACAAACATGCCCTTCCTGCTCATCTTTTCCGGATTATATACCAACGCAAGGAATTTGATTTTCTTGCCATCGTATTTCTTCGGATTATCCTGTGCATCCATATACCAGATTGCATAATCTGCATCCGTAATATCAATGACATCTGCATTGATGTCAAATGGCAGTTCTTCATCGGCACTCTCATCAATTGTTCCATCGGCACGCTCGTATACAATCTGTGCCGGACGGTTCTGTGCTTTTACGGCACGGCGGAACTTGCCCTTTGGTGTATTGTCATCACAACGGTTAAAGATTACTACATCTGCCTTAAACAACTGCTCCATAATCATGGCACGCATATTAGCAAGATACATTTCAAATGTAGTGGCATCTACGGTTGCCAAGGACTGTACGATTACCCAGCCATCCGGCATCTTTGTTTCAAGCAAAGTAGCGATATCCCAGGTACCGTTATACTCAATAAAAATCTGCTCCGGTTTGTATGTCTCCTGAATCTTCTGCAAGGTCTCTGTTGTAAAATCTTCCTGCTCCTCAATCATTGCAACCTTCGCATTAATGGTATTTAATTTTGCTTCATCATATTCTTCATCGCCGTCTTCACAGACAATAATTACCGTACGGTTGTCCCCGCCGAAATCATTTTCAAAAAGTGTTTCTTTGATTAATGTGGTCTTACCGCTGTCCATAAATCCGGTAAATAAATATACTGGAATCTCCTGCATGGTTTCCCCTTTCCTATCTGACGTGCATTATGCAATGCCGAATAATTCTTCAATCTTGTGTTCGTCAATCTTAGAACCAATGACACAGAGTCTTCCGGTGTAATCCGGCTCTCCATCTCTTAATTCATACTCGCCCGGAACCATATCAAAGTAAATCCAGGAACCATTGACATCCTCTACCATTCCTTTTGCACGGAGAATCATGCCATACTCTTCGCTCTCGGATAAGGTCTTTAATACCTCTTCAATCTTCTCACGGGTAAATTTATGCGGAGTCTCTTTGCCCCAGCTTGTAAATACCTCATCTGCATGATGGTGATGATGATGTTCGTGGTCATGGCATCCGCAGGTGCAGTTCTCGCCATGCTCATGATGATGCTCATGCTCCTCATGGTCGTGGTCGTGGTCGTGATCGTGTTCATGCTCCTCGTGGTCATGGTCATGATGGTGGTGATGCTCATGCTCTTCGTGGTCGTGATCGTGTTCATGTTCTTCGTGGTCATGGTCATGATGGTGCTCATGTTCTTCCTCTTCTGCTTTATGATGTGCCTCTGCAAGAAGTTTCATCTCAAGAGAGTCCTGTCCTTCCATAACTTTGAGAATCTGCTCACCTTTGATGGCATCCCAAGGAGTTGTAATGATTGCAGCCTTGCCATTTAATCCCAGTTGGCGATCTGTTTTTCCGGATAAATGACCTCGTCTGCTCCGTTGCGAAGCAGGAACTTTGCCTGTACATCCCGCTCTGCACGCGATATGACCATTTTAGCGCCAAGTTCTTTCAAAAAGAAGTTGTCTCCAGGGAATTCTGGAAATTGCCTCCGATCGTCACAAAACAAATATCATAATTTTTGATTCCAAGCGACTCCAGAAAATTCTCATTGGTACTGTCACCGATCTGTGCGTCTGTAACATACGGAAGAATTTCATTGACAAGATTTTCATTCTCATCCACAGCCATTACTTCATGTCCAAGCTCATTCAACTGGTATGCAACATGCTTTCCAAATCTTCCGAGTCCGATAAGCAAAATATTTTTCATTATAATTTTCTCCTTTATCCAACAGTTATTTTATCAAGCGGTCTTTTGCCCCACTCTGGATTTTTACTGAAATTGCAGCATATATAAGTGTCAGTCCGCCAACTCTTCCAAGATACATCAAACAACCAATATCAGATGTGATACCAGTCCAAGCTCCGTTGTGATCCCTAATGTAAGTCCTGCCGTGCCCACTGCCGATGCTGTTTCAAAAAAGACAATCCGATAATGCAACATGTTCTATCTGACTGATTGCGATTCCTCCTGCAAAAACAGGAAAAAATACAAAATAGCGATCGTTGCCGCATTTTTCACTACTGTATTATCGAATCTTCTTCCAAAAACCTCTGTTTCCGGCTCTCTTCCGAATGTTGCAAACGCATTCAGTATCAGCACTGCGATCGTTGTTGTCTTCATACCTCCTGCCGTTGATCCCGGAGATCCACCGATCAGCATCATCAAAATCATGATCGCTTTAGAAGAATCGTTCATTGCACCAAGATCTGCCGTATTAAATCCTGCTGTTCGAAGAGTTACCGACTGAAAAAAAGAAGCCAGTATTCTTTTTCCCATAGAAAATCCGGCGAAATCACTCAGAAAGAAAAAAATAGCCGGCAGTAAAATCAAAACAGCGGTGGTAACGAGGATAATCTTACTCTGCAGACGGTAACGTTTCAAGTTCCATTTGTTTGTGCAAAAATCATCCCAGGTCAGAAATCCGATGCCACCGATCACGATCAAAAGCATGATCACAATATTGATCAATGGATTGGCAATATATCCTCAGAGATGGAAATGTCTGTTCCGTCGTTCCAAGTATGTCAAAACCTGCATTGCAAAAAGCCGATACCGAATGGAAGACTGACATCCAGATTCCTTTCCATCCATAATCCCTGCAAAATACAGGAAGCATGAGAATGGCACCGATCAGTTCGATCAGAAAGGTTCCCCTCTGTAGAATAAATTTCGTAAGCCGGACAATTCCACCTACTTTCGGTGCTGAAATCGCATCCTGCATCGTACTCCGCTGCATTAACGAGATCTTTCTCCCGGAAACCATTGAAAAAGATGCAACCACAGTGATGACTCCCAATCCACCGGTCTGGATCAGAAGTAAGATCACTGCCTGGCCAAACGCCGACCAGTAGCTTCCTGTATCCACGACCACAAGTCCTGTCACGCAGACAGCTGATGTCGCAGTAAATAAAGTTTTATCAAACGGTGTCACAACTCCGGCAGAAGATGAGATCGGAAGCATTAAAATAATTGCTCCAAGTAATATCACTCCTGCAAATCCAAATGCGATCATCTCAAACGATGACATTTTTTTTTTTTTACGGATAAGTTCCGGCATATCAATTCTCCTCTTTTTCTGCTGCTTTCATTTTATTTGTGGAACTGCATATTGTAAAGCTTTTCGTAAGTTCCCTTCCTGTCCATCAGTTCTTCATGTGTTCCTGATTCTTCGATACCATCCTCAGATAAAACAATGATCTTCTCTGCGTTTTTGATGGTGGAAAGCCCTGTGTGCAATTACAAACGTGGTACGGTTTTTGCAAGCTTCTCCAATGAATCCTGTACTACTTTTTCACTCTCATTGTCAAGTGCGGAGGTTGCCTCATCAAAAATAAGGATCGGTGGATTTTAAGGAAAACCCTTGCAATGGACAATCGCTGCTTCTGTCCGCCGGAAAGCTTGATCCCGCGCTGTCCGATGTCCGTCTCATAACCGTTTGGAAGTGACATGATAAACTCATGCGCATTGGCGTTTTTCGCTGCCTCGATGACTTCCTCTCTTGTCGCATCCGGTTTTCCGTAACGGATATTGTCAAAAACAGTTCCAACAAAAAGATACACATCCTGCTGCACAATGCCGATGTGGTCGCGCAGACTCTTTAAGGTGAGATCACGCACATCTTTTCCATCGATTTTTACTGCGCCGCCCGTCACGTCATAGAAACGAGGTATGAGGGAACAGAGCGTACTTTTTCCTGCGCCGGAGGAACCGACTAATGCCATGTAAGCCCCCGCCGGGACATTTAAACTGATATGGTTCAACACTTTTCCGTGTTTTCCTCATACTGGAATGAAACATTTTCAAAAGTAATATCTCCCTTTACATCCTTAAGTTCCACTGCATCTTTTTTGTCCTCGATATCCGGATGAATGGCGAGGATCTCCTGAAAACGTTCAAACCCGGTATAACCATTCTGAAACTGCTCTGTGAAATCAATGAGGGTGCGGACAGGATCCGTAAACACACTGATATAGAGCATAAATGTGAACGCAAGGTCGCTGACGTCCACACTGCCTTTTGCGATCAGCACCGTACCTGTCAGGATCACACTGACCTGAATGAGTGTCGTAAACGCTCCAAGCCCTGCCTGATAACTTCCCATGTAAAAATAGCTGTTTTTCTTGGCTGCAAGGAAACCGTCATTGCCTTGTTTAAACTTGCGGTTTTCAATCGCTTCGTTGGCAAAAGATTTTACCACCCGGATACCGGATAAGTTATCCTCGATCTGCGCATTGATGTCCGCAATTTTTACACGGTTCTGTTTGAATGCGAGACGCATTTTTTTATTCAGGACAAATGCATAGATCAGCATGAACGGCAATATTGCAAAAGCCGCAACTGCAAGCATCGGGCTGATGTTCACAAGAATGATCAGTGCTCCGGCAATTTTGATCACGGACAGAATGATGTTCTCAGGTCCATGATGCATCAGTTCGCTGATATCAAAAAGATCGGTTGTGATACGGCTCATCAGCTGTCCGACTTTCTGGTCATCATAAAAGGAAAAGGACAGTTTCTGATAATGTGCGAAAATTTCCGCACGCATGTCATACTCGATTTTCGCTCCCATCACATGTCCGTAATTACAAATGTAGAATTTACTGTAACAGTCAACCGCCACCAGCGCAAACAGTCCAATGGCAATGTATGCTGCCTGATGCAAAATCTCTGCCGGCTCACGGTACACAAGATTGTAGGTCACATACCGCACGACCAGCGGAATGATCAGGGCAACCGCCGCAGAGAGCGTTGCAAAAAACATGTCTGTCCAGAACACACGCATGTAAGGTTTATAATAGGTGAGCATTTTTTCATGGTTCCACTTTTTTCATAAATTCCGGTTCTCCTCTGCATAAGATAAGACTGATACATTTCCTTTTATGCATCAGTCTCATTCAAATTCATATGATATTATTTTAGACGTAAAGCTGAAATTGTCAAGCTTTTTTCCCCCTACGCCGGATATGCTGCTTATTTTCTCTTTTCAAACCCATACACCCCTTTTCCACGCAAAAATAAAGCAAGGAAAATGACCGAACTAATACTCCAGGTCAATGGATACGCCCAGAAGATCACGCGGATATCCGGGATAAAATGAACCGTAACCGTGATATAGCTTACACGGAACAGACACCATACACACAGCATGACGATCATTGGAACCGATGCATTTCCGGAACCACGAAGCACCGCAGCGATGCAGTGGGAAAAAGCCAGCAGAAAATAGAACAATGCAATGGTTCTCGACTGCATAACTCCATAATGTACTACATCCGGTTCACTGTTAAAGGCTGCAATAAGCACCGGTGCGGCTGTATAAATCACAACTCCGATCAATTCTGCAATGATAATCGAACAGAGAACGCCAAATCTCGCTCCTTTTTTTGCACGGTCATACTGCTTTGCACCAGGTCCAGGTTCTGGCTGACAAAAGTGGTCAGCGCCATCGTAAAACAGGTCACCGGCAGAAACGCAAATCCTTCGATTTTGGAATAAGATCCACATCCTGCCATCGCCATTTTTCCAAATGCATTGATATTTGCCTGCACAAAAACATTCGCAATGGCGATCACAGAATTCTGAAACCCGGACGGCACACCATTTTGTATGATCTGCCACAGCATCTGGCTGTCAAAACGGATTTTATTTAACTGAAGCCTATATTCTTCTTTTGCTCTCAGAAGATGGATCAGACATAAGAATGCACTTATAAATTGGGAAATCGCTGTTGCCAAAGCGGCTGCACCGACTCCCATCCCCAATCCTGAAATAAAGAAAATATCCAGCACCACATTGATACAGGAAGAAATGATCAGATAAATCAGCGGATGTCTGCTGTCTCCAACCGACTGCAAAATCCCTACAAAAATATTGTACATGATCACTCCGATAGAGCCTGCAAAATAAGTGCGGAAATAGGTGATAGATTCCGGAAGCACCTCTGCGGGTGTTCCCATCAACACCAGGATCTTCGGTGCTAAAAGCATGCCGATCACTGTCAATGCAATTCCTGCTGCAATTCCAAACGCAAACCGTTGTGTGGATTGATTTCTCCAGATTTTCCCTTGTCTTTCGCTCCATAATATCTGGCAATTACAACACCTGCACCCATTGCGATGCCATTGATAAATCCAACCATCAGAAAAATCAGATTCCCGGATGAGCTGACTGCCGCCAACGCATTGCTGCCGAGATAATTTCCTACGATCAGTGAATCTGCCGTGTTATACAATTGCTGAAACAAATTTCCAAGAAACAGCGGAATCGCAAATAAAATAATTTTTCTGGAAATGCTTCCCTCTGTCATTCTTGTTTTATCTTCTGTTCTCATCATTACTTCCTCGTATCTTTTTCTGCTCTACGCTCTGACTCTAATAATAGGTACTATCTATAGTATAGTTTTTTTCGTGTAAAATCAACAAGTTTTGAGGATTATAAGAGATTTGGATTGAACAAAATCTTGAGTTACATAACTAATGCTGCTCCATATAATCAATAAATTCCGTTGTCTTAGACCAGTACTTAATCCCCCAATTTTCAAAATTCCATTCATCCATGTAATTGTTACATTCATAGTCAATATACTCTTTTTTAATATTCTTTCATTTGCTACATCAATGTCTAACATTCTTGGAATTCTGATTCCTGTCTGCAACAGTCTGTTATAATCATTTTGTTCTGCTTCGATTTTATTGCCAAATGAGTAATATTCACATGGCTCATGGTGTATCTGTTTTAACACATAAAATTTACCTTCCTGTTCTGCCAAATAGGAATAACCACCTTTTCCATGTCCTAATAACTTCACAATTTTATATTCTTTCTGATAGCGTCAGGCTTTTTGCATTGCAATTAACATTGTGTTGTTAAAGCTGTAATTATGAAATTTTGACATGGTATTCAGATAAATCTTGTACTTCTCGCTTTCAAAAAGTTCCTTGATACCCTACTCCAACTTCTCCGTTATTTCCTGTACTTTCTGTTTTTCTGTTTTAGCGTCTGCCATTGTTTTTGTTTCTTAATTGTCTGTTTCTATGCTATTAAATTTCTCCCTTTTCGGAAAAGTGTTTCTGATATTACTTTAGCCCAAACTATCCTGTTATTTATACATTTTAAGAAGTTAATGCAATTTGAGCTATTGATTTGCTTGGATATAATAAAGATTAGTTTTGCTGACTGGATTGAAATTGAGTTTAGGTTTAAAACATAATAAAAGCTATCCAATCTTTTTTTTGACCGGGTAGCCTTTGTAAAATTTATTCTGCTGGAACTTCTGTGGCTGTGAGTGATATATACTCTGAAAAAATGGCATTTACCACAGCTTTCCTTTCGTCATCCAGTGATAAATAGTTCTGATTTACATTATCGTTGAATGTACCACAATCGGAATGATATTTGTATGTTTCTTCGTTGATTGTAATTTCAATGTTGCTTAAACAATCAGTTGTACCTTCTGTATTCCATGCATCACCACATAATATATTAGATATAGTTCTGATATCCTCATTTTCAGTGATGTTCGCATTTTCTCCTGTGAAAACATTATGAATACTTACTACTGCAACTGGGTCTATCATAAGTTCACTACTGGCCAGGACTTTTTCTGTTGCAAAAACCCACCATTTTTCATTCATATTAATCTCGATTATGCCTTCTTGTGAACCATATTGATATCCATAGCCTGTACCAAAGTTAGATTGATTGTCTTTTGTTGGCTTTTCACTTCCGTCTACTTCTGACGTAATCTCTCCATCCATAACACCACAACGGGCTTCTACTGTACTTTCATGACCTGTGTCAATATATAACTCGCCATTTACCATGACCATAGGAATTAAATCCCATTGTTCTGCTTCTTTGACAACTTTGATACCGTAAACCTCTGTTATCTGTGCTGGATAACTTTCTGCAATTTCTCCGTTATATGCTATTTCAATAATGTCACCAACATTTGGTTGTGGAGCAGTACCTATGTTTTTCATTGGTACTGTAATCAGATCTGCATTGTTTAATTCTTGACTACCCTCTACTGGTTCTACTAAAAAATAATTATCACGAATTTCAAGAATGGTTGCTTCAAAAATAGTGTTATTTTCTTCACCTATTCCACTTGGTCTGAGCCATTGACCTGTTTCTTCATCTTTCACTAAAATCAACTCGTAACCTCCCTCCGGTCTGTTAAAATAAATTTCTGTATCATCCGAAGTAAGCTCTAATTGGAAGCTATGCTCTGCTCCAATCGGACTGTTTATTCCACCAAATGTCGAAAAAAATGTAAGATAATGTGGTTTTACTCCACTTCCATTGTCTTTAAATCCTCTGATATATCCTGTAGATGTTGGAATTCCTACATCAAGCGTGATCTCCGTTCCATCCTCTGATACAGAGTAATCAACTAATATGACATCCATTCTTTTTGAAAACCTGTACCAACAAAGAATAGAGCTACTAATACAGCTAAAATTAAAATTACTGCAATTATTCTTTTTATTTTTCATAATCAAACACCTCCATTGATTTGGTGAAACTTCAATGAAACGCTGTCAGAATACCAATATCTACAGATGAATATGTTTCTCTTTTTTGATGGCAAGGTTTCCAGAAAAGAATTGATTGTTGCGACAAGTTCTCGTCTGTCAATTTCTTGCTCTACATCATCTACGCCAGATACACACTCTGCAAGTTCGTCAAGAACGACTGCTATTTCTCCGTTTCCACGTTTCATCACATGATTATGTTTGTATTTGTTAAAAAGCTAAATTTCTTGTGATTTTCCCAAGGAACGCAGATAGAATTGTTGGTATAGTTGGCGGTATAGAGTTCCATGTACTTAAATATGTATCATTGACGCATTCTTCTGCATCTTCATTATTACCTAGGATATTTTTTGCAATAGAAGTGCAGTATTTCCCATACTTCTTTGCAGTTGCAAATAATGCACGCTGGTCTCTATTTAAATACAACTGAATAATGTCCTTGTCGTTCATACTCAATCCTCCTTTCTGATTTTTTCCCTTACACCTATATAGGCAACTTCTGAACCATAATCTTACACTTTTTTCAAAAAATTTTTTTCTAAATTTATATACCAAATATATCAGATTGTCGAAAGAAAGGACATAGCAAAAAATAAACCATGCTATGTCCTTTAGGAAAAAATTTTATATTGATTTGGAGCAACAATAAACCGAACCGCTTTTGGAATTGCTAGGATGTAGATTTATACATCCAAAATATAGAATTATACACGCTTTTCATTCAGACACACAATTCCGAAAAGGGAGTTTTATTAAGAATAATGGTTAAAGAACCAGCCTCCAGAAAACATGCCCTGGCAATTTCTTTCTGATTGCTTCCATCATGGTCTTTTTAAATAATCAAGGATTTTAGGCTGGCTGATAGTAAGTCCGGTATCCTTGAGTTGCTCTAACAAAGCCGTTTTTGTACCAGCATCTGATTTGCCATGATCAGATAATGCAATGTATCACCCGTTTTCTGAAGATATGTCAACTATAATGTTCTATTTCCTTTTTGACTTTTCCTGAAATATGTGATAATGTGTGGTTAGTAATATCTAACCACTAATTTCATGTAAGGAGAATGTCCTATGACACCTGAAAAAATATAAAGAACTCTCTATCAAAGAATTTACACAGGCAGCAAAATCTATGACAGTGGCCACGCTGGAATCTATGAAATGTGCAAGGATGACTATCCGCCGATTCTGGGAAGAACTGGAAAAGGAAACATTCCATGACGTACTCGACTGTGGCTGCGGAACCGGACCAATGATTCAGCTGCTTCATGAAAAATATCCTGATAAGCACTATGTCGGTCTTGATCTTACGCCTGAAATGATTCATGTTGCACAGGCAAAAAGTTATCCAATGCAGAATTTCTTGTAGGAGACAGCGAAAATCTGCCATTTGAAGAGGGTTCCTTTTTGATGCTGTTATCTGCGCGAACAGTTTCCACCACTACCCTAATCCGCAGGCTTTCTTCAACAGTGCATACCGTGTTCTGCGTAAAGGTGGTCGTCTGGTCTTGAGAGACTATACTTCCTCAAATTTCATGGTCTGGCTGATGAATCATCTGGAAATGCCTCTGGCAAATCTGTGCGGGCATGGTGATGTGAAAATACATAAAACTGCAGAATTTGTTGCGATGGCAGAAAAAGCCGGTTTCACAGTGCTTACGATGGAGAAGCAGAAAGGTTTCCGCGCACACCTTGTTGCACGGAAATAATCAGTTTATTTATTTTATACAACCTCATATGCTACATATTCATGATTGAATTCATACCCCAGCTTTTCTGCCAGATGAACTGAATTTATATTTTGTGCATCCCAGCTGGGGTATAATCCTTCTTCCAGGCAGTTTAATATGAGTGCAGAACATGCTATTGTTGCTAAATGCTTTCTTCTTTCAGACTCAATCGTATCAACTTCGATCTCTATGCCTTCAGGTATTATTGCACTACTGTAAAGTTCACCATCTCTGCATCTGCATATTCATCCCAAAGTGCCTGATACTGATGATCTTCATCTGCACCATCAATCTCTTTACCATCCTCATATACCTGATTGCTGCTTCTGATAAATCCTGTATAATGTGCTGTTCCATTCTCGTCAAAGTCTTCGCTTATATAGGATTTTACCATCAGCGCATGAGTCTCCTGTGAAATACAGTCTGCTTCTATCATATGTCCGCCTGCCGAGTAAAGTAATCCGTCCTTTACGGCAATAGGATAAGCAGTACCCTCAGATGCGATCATGGAGCCACAGCTTACACCATTTTCATCCTCCAGATATACATATGCTGAAATAGAAACTGCATCATTTTTGCCATCCTGATTATCATATGTACCCCTCTGTAACCAGTAATATGGGTTCCTCACTTCCCAATACATCCACATAGGTATATGCCTGACCTGCTTCGAGATAACCGATTACTTCCTCATAAGAGTCAAATTCATTTTTCTGTGCTTTCTCCTCGATAAAACCATTTGGCATAAATGCTTCACCTGTTATTTCTTCCGAAGTCTGTGTTTGCAGGGCTTCAGTACTTGCCCTCTTCCGTAATCTGTGTCTGTGACTCTGCTGTATTGATTCTTCCTTACCGCAGGCGGTTGCAAGTACAGCCATACTCATAAATAATAATGCTTTCATTCTCTTTGATTTCATAATTTCTCTCCCTTGCTATAGTGATATCGTTACATCAGCCAGCTTTTCTTTTACATCAGGATTATGTGTTGCAATCAACAACGTTTTACCGGCTTTTTTCAAATCCTCAATGAATGCTGTCAGCATAGATTGACTTTTCTGGTCAAGTCCTGCAAAAGGCTCATCCAAAACGATGACTTCCGGGTTAAGGGACATAACAGCTGCAAGTGCAGTCTTCTTCTTCTGCCCTCCGCTCAAATGATAAGGCGCTTTATCTGCTAATGTCTCTAAATCAAATATTCTCATGCAATCTTGCGTTCTGCGCTTTACTTCCTCTTCTGTCATGCCCATCTGTCTGGGTCCAAAGGCAATCTCATCATATACTTTTGCATTAAAAAGCATGACATCGGGATTCTGAAATAAATATCCGATTCGCTTATGAAAAAGTTTTGCATTTCTACTGTCTTTCAGATATTTTTCATTAATCTCAATGCCATCAAACAGGAACTTCCCTTCTGAGGAAAAAAGACAATCCATTGATAATTCTGAAAAGTGTCGTCTTGCCAGAACCATTATCGCCCTCAATGACGATACACGTTCCCTTCTCTATTGCCAAATTGAAATGAGCCAGAACCGGTGGTTCAGCTTCATCATATCCAAATGTCACATCCGACAATTCTATTATTTTCATGCTAATAACTATGTCCTTCCGTAATCTGCAAGCCTGGGATTGCCGGCACAAAGCCGCATATAAAAATTAATTTTTCACACTATAATCATCCGTAAATCCTCTGCACTGCATCGCCTCATACATTTGCTGGTTCATCTCGGTACCTCTTACAAATGTAACACCCATGACGCCTCCGATGGAGCTGTACTTTTTATTATTTTTTCCAACAGAGCGCAGTTGCAGGATGTCAACAGATCTGTAATCAGATTCCCTAGAAGTACAATATACTTTAATGTAATATCCAAAGTAAAGATGAAAATCCCGGGAATATGCAGCTTCCTGAGTGCTCCCGTAATATGATTCCACTGCGTCGTATGATTAAAAATGCTTAGTGTAGATATACTGAAAAATACCTTAATCACGACCAATAGTTCATTTCGTATACCACTCGGCTGTATGAACATTGCAGGAAGCAGAATAATAAGTGCCAGTACAGATGCTCCGCATCCTGCTTTCATAATGTTCAAAATATCCCCCGCAGGCCATGTACACAAATATAATAACAGTATAGCCGCATATGCCATGATACACAACTTATTTTGTGTGATGGACAGAAACAGGATTCCACCTGCTGTTACAAGCAACTTGAAAATGGCCGGCAGAGGCCGTCCCTTCTCATGTCCCTTTTGGACTTTTATACGTGACATAGCTTTTCCAATTGTCTGAATTGTCTTCACTGCAAATTTACTGCAGTCTTTGGCGGATCATATTGATCCACACTCTCCATCCAACTAGGAAGCATAGTGATTTCGTCCTTTCATAGGAATTGAGATCAGCTTAAATATAATGATAAGAAGTGCCACACCAATGAAAGCCGATAAGATATAGGCAATAACCTCATTCATTCCACTGACAGCATAATCAGGCATAAGCACGGATAATGACCAGCCTTCTGCCAGCCCTTTCGGTGTATATCCAAGCGCCGAACCATTGGTTACGATATCAGAGATTTCATCAGCACCCCATTCGCCCCATGCTGTACCTGTAGCCAACAGTCCAAGCGGCGTTGCCGCAATAAGCAGTGCAATCAGGGCAAACACCGGCATATGCTTCTTTTTGTTGTATTCGCATTCTCTCCACCTGTCAGAATATTTTCATAGGTGAGATCTGGTGAGGTCTTCTTCACAAAGGCAAATACTGCCACAGTGAACACTGCTTCAATGATTCCAGCCACAGCAAGATGAGGAATCATCATGGCAGGGACTGAGACAGTAAGATCATATGGACAGTAAAGGGCATTACCGGCTGCATCCTTAAATAACAATGGCTGAATACCGAATTCTACAGCGGCACAAAATGCAGCCGCATTAATTCCAATATAAGAGCCTATTGCCGCCCGCTCCGAGGATTGCCTGGGGAAGATTGTTACATACATTCAGGCGGAACTTGCTCCACATCTCTTCTCTGATATGTTCTGTTGCACGATAATGTAAGCCAGTACCTTCAAAAGGGCTTCAATTGCCTGCATACGCTCACTCTGATATGGTACGGTAAGTTCTCCAAAAATAATACCTATC